>Ga0310697_10000282_pt1 | contig 71439 bp, 58 predicted proteins | sample 172DNAGHGlowgp2_FD_203883 | JGI IMG/M metagenome (GOLD analysis project Ga0310697, IMG submission 203883) | Sheep rumen microbial communities from Palmerston North, Manawatu-Wanganui, New Zealand - 1728 DNA GHGlow gp2 (v2) (version 2) | ecosystem: Host-associated > Mammals > Digestive system >...
GAGCAAAGGATGACCTCTTGCTAATCAAGATCATCCTTTACACTCGAAATAATCTGCACGAAAATTGACGAAGAACCTATTTCGTGCCCCTCACCGTAACTCTACTAGAGCCTAAAGCACAGTTTCGGCCCTCATTCCAACATTCTGCGCTTTACACCACATTAGCACCCCAGCCTAAAGCACACTCAACACCTCCATTCCCACATTCGGTGCTTTAGCAGCTGGTTGCGTGCCAGGTCTGCGAACAAGTGTTCCAGGTCTGATTTTTCCCAGAGGCCGCTGAAAAAGTTCCAGAGTATATAGAAATATCCGGCTTAAGTGCATCTTATTCTTGGACGAGGTCTGCAGCGTTTTTGGACGCGGTCCGAAAACAGGTGCTGGACCAGGTCCACGACATGTGCCTTACAAGCCCCTATATTGCCGAAGTGCTGGACCTGGTCCAAGGGTTATAATTGGACCAGGTCCAAAAATACATGAGACCGCGTCCATTCATGCGCTGGACCAGGTCCAGCACATACGGGACTTTTTCAGCGCCCTCTTTTTCCCAACAGACCTGGAGCACTATAGCGCTTGAGTGGCAGAAAAGCGTGCCAGGAGGAGCAAAAATTTCAGACCTGGAGCACTAGAGCGCTTGAGTGGCAGAAAAGCGTGCCAGGAGGAGCAAAAATTTCAGACCTGGCACACAATGGTGGCAGGCCATGGACGGAATAGATACAGACCTGGCACGGCCAGTCTGTCATACCGAGCGAAGCGTGTGTAGTGCCGGGGACCAGGTATTTTCGTTTTTCGCGGAATTGGCGTATATTTGCAGACTATGAAGAATATCCGCAATTTCTGCATTATCGCACATATAGACCATGGCAAATCCACCCTGGCCGACCGTCTCCTGGAACTCACGCAGACGCTGAGCAGCCGTGAGATGGAGAACCAGGTGCTGGACGACATGGACCTGGAAAGGGAGAAGGGCATCACCATCAAGAGCCACGCCATCCAGATGGATTACCACCGGGCCGGGGAAACGTACAGGCTCAACCTCATCGACACTCCCGGACACGTAGATTTCAGCTATGAGGTGTCCCGCAGTATCGCCTCCTGCGAGGGCGCTCTTCTTGTTGTGGATGCTTCGCAGGGTATTCAGGCTCAGACCATTTCCAATTTGTATCAGGCTATCGACCACGGCCTGGAGATTATTCCGGTGCTGAACAAGATAGACATGGACAGCGCCCAGCCGGAGGTGGTGGAAGAGCAGGTTTGCGACCTTCTGGGCTGCGACCCGGAAGACGTTCTGAGGGTTTCGGCCCGTACCGGCGAAGGCGTGCAGGCTGTACTGGATGCAATCGTAGATAAGGTTCCCGCGCCAAAAGGAAACCCTGACGCACCGCTCCAGGCGCTGATTTTCGACTCTGTTTTCAACCAGTTCCGCGGTATCATCGCATATTTCAAGGTGGTGAACGGCAGCTTGCGCACTGGCGACAAAGTGAAATTCTTCTCGACCGGCAACGAGTACGAAGCCGAAGAAGTCGGCAACCTCAAGCTCAAGCTGAACCCTACCGGCGAAGTGAAAGCCGGCGACGTGGGATACATCATAACCGGCATCAAAGCTGCCGTTGAGGTTAAGGTGGGGGACACCATAACCCATGTGGAAAAGCCTTGCAGTGAAGCAATTGCGGGTTTCGAGGAAGTTAAGCCGATGGTCTTCGCCGGCCTGTATCCTGTGGACGCATCCAAGTTCGAAGAGCTCCGTGCTACTTTGGAAAAATTCCAACTTAACGACGCATCCTTCACCTACGAGCCGGAGAGTTCCCTGGCCCTCGGTTTCGGCTTCCGCTGTGGTTTCCTGGGTCTTCTGCACCTGGAAATCGTGCAGGAGCGCCTGTTCCGCGAATTCAACATGGACGTAATTACCACCGTCCCCAACGTGTCGTACAAGGTGTACACCACCAAGGGCGAAGTAGTTGACGTCCACAACCCTTCCGGCCTTCCTGCGCCCAGCGTAATCGACCATATCGAAGAGCCATATATCCGTGCCCAGATTATCACCAAGGCCGATTTCTACGGCCCAATCATGAAGCTTTGCATGGACAAGCGCGGCACTCTCATCGGCCAGCATTACATAACCACGGACCGCGTGGAGCTGAATTACGACCTGCCGCTTTCAGAGGTTGTCTTTGACTTCTACGATAAATTGAAGTCCATCTCAAAGGGCTATGCCTCATTCGATTACCACGTGACGGACTTCCGCCCCGCGCGTCTTGTGAAGCTGGATATACTGCTAAACGGCGACCCCGCCGATGCCCTTTCGACGCTCATCCACGAAGACCACGCCTACGATTTCGGCCGGAAAATCTGCCTGAAGCTGAAGGACCTGATTCCCCGCCAGCAGTTCGACATTGCCGTTCAGGCGGCTATCGGCGCAAAAATCATCGCCCGCGAGACCGTGCGCCAGGTGCGTAAGGACGTGACCGCCAAGTGCTACGGCGGCGACGTAACCCGCAAGCGCAAGCTGCTGGAAAAGCAGAAGGAAGGCAAGAAGCGCATGCGCCAGATAGGCACCGTCCAGGTCCCCCAGAGTGCCTTCATGGCGGTTCTCAAACTGGATTAGACGACGAAGGTCACGAAAACGTGCCAAAACGTGACCGAGACCGTAAACTCTGACGACGAAGGTCACGAAAACGGGTGTTTTCGTGACCTTCGCTGTAAGTAGGAGATACGCTCGCTTCGCTCGGTATGACAAACTATTTCGCGTACAGGTTCAGTATGGTCTCGTAGAGTTCCTGCTTGCCGGAAGCGGCTACGGGCTCGCCGGCCTGAAGGGCATACTGATACAGCTCTTCCAGGGTAGCCTTGCCGTCTTCGAACTTCTTGCCGAGGCCGGAGTCAAAGCTGGCGTAGCGGTCGGCGACCATCTTTGGCAGGGGGCTTTCCTCAAGCACTGCGGCTGCGTTAAGCAGGGCGTGGGCCATGGCGTCCATGGCGCTGATGTGGGCGATGAAGATATCCTCAGGGTCGGTGGAGCTGCGGCGCAGTTTCGCGTCGAAGTTTGTACCGCCGTCCTTGAAGCCGCCGTTACGGATAATCTGCATCATGGCCTGGGTGAGGTCGTACGGGTCTACGGGGAACTGGTCGGTATCCCAGCCGTTCTGGGCGTCGCCGCGGTTGGCGTCGATGCTGCCAAGGAAGCCGTTGTCCACAGCCACGGTGAGTTCGTGCTCGAAAGTATGGCCAGCCAGGGTGGCGTGGTTAACCTCAATATTCACCTTGAAGTCCTTGTCCAGACCGTTGGCGCGGAGGAAGCCAATCACGGTCTCCGTATCAACGTCGTACTGATGTTTGGTAGGTTCCATGGGCTTCGGCTCGATAAGGAAGGTACCCTTGAAGCCATGAGCGCGGGCGTAGTCACGGGCTGCGGTAAGCATCTTGGCCAGGTGGTCCTTCTCGCGCTGCATCTGGGTGTTCAGCAGGGTGTAATAGCCTTCGCGTCCGCCCCAGAACACATAGCTGGTGCCGCCAAGCTTGATGGTAGCGTCGATGGCGTTCTTAATCTGGACGGCTGCGCGTGCAACGATATCGAACTGGGGGTTGGTTGCTGCGCCGTTCATGTAGCGCTTGTTACCAAACACGTTTGCGGTGCCCCAGAGGTTCTTGATGCCCGTCTCCTTCATCTTCTCCAGAAGGTAGTCGGTGATGTCTTTCATGCGGGCCTCGTACTCGGCGATGTCTTCGCAGTCTTCAATAATGTCCACGTCGTGGAAGCAGAAGTAGCCGATTCCAAGCTTCTGCATGATCTCAAAGCCAGCATCGGCCTTGGCGCGTGCGCGGCAGTAGGGGCATTCGCCCTTGTCCCACTCGTAGGAGCGGGTCTGCCCGCCGAAGGGATCGGCCGAAGCCTGACCCAGCGTGTGCCACCAGGCCATTGCAAATTTGAGCCAGTCTTTCATGGGTTTGCCCATGACGATGCGTTCTGCATCATAGTAGTGGAAAGCAAGGGGATTCTTGCTCTCAACGCCCTCAAAGGCGATTTTCCCGATATTCGGGAAGTACTCTTTTGCCATTTTTATTTAGTTATTATCGATTTCCACCTTTCGTATGCCTCGCGGTATTCGGCCTCATGGTCGGGGGTTACGAGCGCCAGGCGTTCAAGCGAAGCGAAAGCCTCGCGGTTATCCTTGTATATTCCGGCTCCGATGCCAGCGCCCTTGGCCGCACCAACAGAGCCGTCGGTATCGTAAAGTTCTATCACTGCACCACTTACGCCTGCAAGGGTTTCGCGGAAAATGGGCGACAGGAACATGTTGGCGTTCCCCGCGTGGATTTTGTCCACCTTCAGGCCCATCTGCTGCATTATCTCTATTCCATATTGGAAGGAGAACACAATGCCCTCCTGCGCGGCACGAATTATATGACTGGTACTGTGACGGTTAAACTGCAAACCATGTATGCTGCAGCCCGTTTCGCGATTCTCCAGCATCCTCTCGGCTCCGTTGCCGAAAGGAAGAATGCTTACACCCTCACTGCCTATCGGTGCCTGGGCTGCCAGGCGGTTCATGTCGACATAGCTGATGCCTTCGGGGGCGACGTTACGGCGTATCCAGGAATTCAGGATGCCGGTGCCGTTTATGCACAGCAGCACGCCCAGACGTGGATCCGCCGCCGTATGGTTCACGTGAGCGAAGGTGTTCACGCGTGAGAGAGGGTCGTAATTCACCTCGCCGATAACACCGTACACTACGCCGGAAGTGCCTGCGGTAGAGGCGATTTCGCCGGGATTGAACACGTTCAGGCTCAGGGCGTTGTTGGGCTGGTCGCCGGCACGGTAGGTAACGGGAATGCCTTCCGGCAGTCCCAGTGCCTTTGCAGCCTCCGCAGTAAGCGTTCCCTGCACGCCGAAGGTGGGCCTCCTTTGAGGAAGTATAGATTCGTCGAAGCCGAAGTAATCCAGAAGCTCCGCGCTTGGTTTATCGGCCTGGAAATCCCAGAAAATGCCTTCCGAGAGGCCGCTGACGGTGGTACAGACGCTGCCGGTCAGGCGCATGGCGATGTAGTCGCCGGGAAGCATTATCTTCCAGATGCGCTCGTACAGCTTCGGCTCGTTTTCCTTTACCCATGCCAGCTTTGCGGCGGTAAAATTGCCGGGCGAGTTGAGAAGATGGCTCAGACACCATTCGGCCCCGAGAGCCTCGAAGGCTTTCCCTCCGTAAGGAACCGCCCTGGAGTCGCACCAGATTATCGCAGGCCGAAGTACACTCATGTCCTTGTCCACGCAAACCAGGCCATGCATCTGGTACGATATGCCTATGGCTTTCACGTCGCGTGCGTCCGCTCCTCTTTCCGATGCCTGGGCCAGCACGTCGGCTGTGGCAAGCTTCAGGTTGCCCATCCACATGGCGGGATCCTGTTCGGCCCAGCCGCTATGATGCGAGATGATGGGAGCTTCCTGCTTAGGGTAAAAAGCCGATGCCAGGCACTTGCCGCTCTGGGCATCCACCAGTGACGCCTTCACGGAAGAACTGCCTATGTCGTAGCCAAGGAGATACATTGGTTAAATGGTTTTAGCTTAACGGATGCAAATTTATAAAAAAAAAAGGAAAACCAATAGATTCTCCCCTTTTTTTTGATTTTGCCGATTTTTATAAGCCTCGCGAGAACTTGCCGCTGTAGGCGCTTGAGCCGTTCATTTCAAACTTCCAGTAGTCCGCCACCTTGCCGTCTTTCATTACGTCAAGGTAATAAATGCCGGTAAGGACATCCCATCCGCCATTGGAGCTAGAGATGCGGTCTGATACTCCGTAAGACACCACGGCGTCCGTACGGAACAAGCACGAGTAACCATTATCCTCAGTGCGGTTGCCTTCGAGGGTGATATTCCAGTTGAAATGCCCCTTCTGCCCGCTTTCGGCCCCGCGCTCAAGCGTCATGGATATATTAGTGGGAAAGCAGGAACTGTCCCCGAATACGTAGTCGCCGTTATATATTGCGCTCCACCTGTTTTCACCTATACATTCCATCATGAGCCCCTGAAGGGGGTTGGGATACGGCTTTACGGTCCATATCGTCCCCGGGGTACAGAAGTCCCATCCTGAAAAGTCGAACTGGGTAGTACGGTGGTGATAATCCGCATTCACCTCGAGGGCATCTTCGAAAAGGTTAAGAATGTCGGTTGCCAAATTGTCCACTATGCACATCATGTAGGCCCTGGCGTAGACATTGTCTTTGGATTTGTCGCCAATCGCACCGTCACTCTCTCTCTTGCTGCATGAAGAGAATACGGCAAGCGCGGCTGCGAGTATAACTATATACTTTTTCATGGTTCCTAAAATCTATAACCAATGCCCAGACGGGCGCCTTTTACTACATTTCCCCAGCAAAATTCGCAATTGCCGTAGACAGTTTTACCCGCCCATTCGAAGCCGATGGGAGTTATGTCCCAGGCAAATGCTACCGGCTCCTTGCCGCCCTGAAGGCGGAACCGTGCACCGGCGGCAAGCTTTGCATACAGGCGGAAGTGCTCCGCGCTGGGGATGCAGAACTTTACCTCGGGCAAGGCATACAGGTTGTCCACCCTCTCCCCTCTTGTTACCCGGCCATCTATCAGGTAAGTTGTTGTGCGGTAATAACCCGCATACGAAATCTGGCCGCCCAGTTTTAGGAAACCGAGAAGCTTATAGTTATAACCAAGGGTAATAACCGGTGTGACACTGTTCTGCACATGGGGTTCATAAAGGACTGACAGTTCCGGCCTGTCATAAGAGCTAGAAGCGGCCGACATGGTAAGGTCGGCGCCGAAGAAGCCGACGAAGAGGTTGAATTCATGCCGTTTTTCCCGTACAGGGCCATCCGTTTCCTGGGCTGACGCACCCTGTGCTCCAAAAGCCAGAGCTACGGCGGAAAACAGGATTGCAAGTCTTTTCATACAAAAAATGTTTTCTTGTAATAGATGCGCAAAGTTAGGTAAACGTGCCGATAAAAGAAAAATTTTCCAGTCCAGAAAATTATTGCTATCTTTGCAAGCTTTCACGAGTTGGGAGCAAAACGCTAATTATTAATTTTTAAACAAACAGATTCACAATGGCTGTTAAAATCAGACTCCAGCGCCACGGAAAGAAGAATTTCGCATTCTTCCACATTGTAGTGGCCGACTCCCGCGCCCCGCGCGACGGTAAGTTCATCGAACTCCTTGGTTCCTACAACCCCAACACCAACCCTGCAACCATCGTCCTCAACGGCGATAAAGCTCTTGCATGGCTCAATGTTGGTGCCCAGCCCACCCTCACCGCACGCCGCATCCTCTCCTACGAGGGTGTCCTCCTCCGCAAGCATCTTGCCGAGGGCGTAGCCAAAGGTGCTCTTACCCAGGCCCAGGCCGACGCCAAGTTCGCCGCCTGGAAAGCCCAGAAGGACGAGAAAGTAGCCGCCAAGAAGGCCGGCCTCAAGAACGAGGCTATCGCCAAGGCCCAGGCCGCCAAGAAGGCCGAAGCCGAGGTTAACGAAGCCCGTGCAAAGGCCATCGCCGCCAAGAAGGCAGAGGCAGAAGAAGCAGCCCGCAAGGCCGCCGAAGAAGCTGCTGCAGCAGCTACCGAAGAAACTGTGGAGACTCCCGCAGAATAATAATGCTGCAAGTAGCCAAGGTACTGAAATCCAACGGGACAGAAGGCGAACTTCTTATAAGCTTTCTGGAAATAGCCCCGGAAGATATCGACCTCCAGGAACCGGTATTCATCTATTTCGATGGACTGCCGGTTCCTTATTATTTTGAGTCATTCACTCCGCGCGGCACTTCCCGCGCCCTGGTGCGCCTGACCGGCGTACGTTCCCTTAAAGACGCCGACGAACTTGCCGGCCGCGAAGTCTTCGCCGACTACTTCGAAGAAGAGTCCGATGAAGACCTCGTAGACTGGACGGTCATTGACGCTGCCTCAGGCGCTGTTGTCGGCACCGTCTCCGACTACGAAGATATCCCAGGCAACCTCTGCATCTGGGTCCGGCGCACTCCCCCGCAACCCGCCTCCGGCACTGCCGGGGCCGGTTCATCAGCCTCCGGCGACGAAGTCCTCCTCCCTCTCCACGAGGACCTGATCCACGCCACGGACCCTTCGGCCCGAACAATCACCCTCACCATTCCAGAAGGGTTGATATAACAAAAAAACCAGGCCATGACGGTCTGGATTTTTCGTGCGGGCGATAAGAGTCGAACTTACACGGGCTAATGCCCACCACCCCCTCAAAGTGGCGTGTCTACCATTTCACCACGCCCGCATTTGTTTTGGGACTGCAAAGATAGCAAGCTTTTTTGAAATCCCAAAAACTTTTTGTCTAAAATTTATTCCGCGCTGTTAAAAATCGGGGAATTCGGCTTTGGAGACATCGTCGGCCAGGTAGTCGCGCTTATTGAAACCAAGCATTCCGGCAATCACGGAAGCGGGGAATACGCGGACCTGCTGGTTGAAGCGGGTGACGGTGTCGTTGAAGGTCATGCGGGACAGGCGTACGTTTTCTTCATAGGCCTTAACGTCCGTCATGGTCTGCTGGTATGTGGTGTTGGCCTTGAGTTCGGGATAGGCTTCCGCTACGGCGATAAGTTTTGCCGACATGGCCTGCAGAGCCTGTTCGTTGGCATTGATTTCTGCGGCGGTGGGAGCAGGGGAAGATGTAATCTTACGACCTTCCACGACTTTCTGGAAAGCGTCTGCTTCGTGTGCGGCATACTCGCGGGTGAGCTTTACAAGGGCCTTGAGGGCATCGTAGCGGCTCATCTGCTGTACGTTGATCTGCTTAAGGGCATTGTTGCAGATTTCGTCGCTCTTGACAAGCTTGTTCTGGATGGAGACAACCCACAATACAAGCACGGCGACAATGGCGATTACAATAATTAAAGTCATGATTCAGTAAGTTAATTTTTACAAATATCTGAAAAATGCGTAAATTTGCCAATAGTTTATATACGAAAAAGCGATGAAAACCAATCAAGACTTCAAGAATGCCGCCCTTGCCGCCCTTAAGGGAAACTGGGGCGCCGCCGTTCTGGCAACCGTAGTATTCATTCTGATAGTGCTGGTAGTATCTGGTCCTATGTCCGTTTATTCGGCCCTTCATGAGGTATCGCCAAGCGCAACCCCGGCCGAAATGGCAAGCCTGCTTAAAAACATGGGAAGCGTCTCAACCCTGACCGTGCTCCTTGAATTCTTCATACTGATCCCCCTGGAGATTGGCTTTGTGAACGCATTCCGCAAGCTCCTGGCTTTCGGCGACGATAACCTCCTTGGCAACACCTTTAATTTCTCTAACTACTGGCGTAAGGTCGGAGGTATGATACTCGTCGGCATCTTCACCTTCCTTTGGACCCTCCTACTGGTCATCCCCGGCATCATCAAGGCCTTCTCCTACTCCATGACCAAGTACATCCTGGACGATAATCCCGAACTCAGCGCAAGCGAAGCCATCCACCGCAGCCGCATGATGATGAAAGGCCACAAATTCGACCTCTTCTGGCTGTATCTGAGCTTCATCGGCTGGATAATCCTTTGCCTCCTCACCTGCTGCATAGGCTTCATCTGGCTGGTCCCCTACATGCAAACCGCCGAAGCCGCCTTCTACGAAGAAGTCAAGGCCGATTACGCTCTCCACGGCGGCCTGGATTAAGGCTTCGTCACATACAGACTCATCGCCCGGCCCTTCGGTAGCCGGGTTTTTTGTTGCCGCCGGCAGCGCGGCCGCTTAACGTAATCGGCTCAGAATCAAGCACTTCCCAGAATCATGTCTGCGCAAATGGAGCAGACATGAAACCAGTAACAACCTAATAATCAAGCTGTTAATAAAAGGCGAAAACAGGCTATGACACCTTGATGCAGAGCATGGTGAGGTCGTCGCTGGGTTCGGCGGTGCCGACATGCTGGGCGACGGTGATACGGAGGCGGGAGATGAGCTCTTCGGCGGTGGTGAAAGGAGCGGAGGCGATGGCGGCCATCATGCGGTCGTTGCCTAGCTCTTCGTGGAAAATGTTTTCGGCTTCGTTGAGACCGTCGGTGTAAAGGAGCAGCGGAGTGCCCTTGAAGGAATCTATTCTCTGGCCTTGGAATTCGAGGCCGGCCGATATGCCGATTGGTGTATTGGGCAGGCAGTCCAGGAAGTGTGCGCCTCCGTCAAGTACCACAGGCGGGTTGTGTCCGCAGTTGCAGTATTCCAAAACGCCGGAAGACAGGTCTATCACGCCAAGGAACATGGTGACAAACATCAGTTCCTCGTTATTATCGGCCAGGGTGTCATTGATGTAGCGGGCTACCTCGGAGGGAGGAAGGCCCTGCTGTGACAGAAGCCTGTAGAGATTACGGGCAACGGCCATGAACAGGCTGGCAGGGACGCCCTTGCCGCTTACGTCGCCGATGCAGAAGTACAGCTTTTCATTCTGGATGAAATAGTCGTAAAGGTCTCCGCCCACTTCCTTTGCAGGAGTTATGGAAGCGAAAAGGTCGATGTCCTTGCGGTCAGGGAAAGGAGGGAATACCCGCGGAACCATGCCCATCTGGATATTGCGGGCTATCTGCAGTTCGCCTTCTATGCGCTCCTTCTTGGCGGTGGTTTCGGTCAGTTCCTTAATATAATTGACCAGTGACGACTGCATGAAGCGGAACGAGCGGTTAAGTACGCCTATCTCGTCCTGGCGGCGGGTCTGTGGAATGAGATTGTCGAAATGGCCTGATGCGATTTCTTCGGCCTGCGAGGCAAGATCCCTGAGGGGAGAAAGGTGATGGCGGATTATCCGGGCAAAAAGCGCGAACATCAGCAGCAAGCCAACAAGCACAATCAGAACGACAATCGTCTGGAAATGGATGAAACTTCCAAAGATGTCTTTCTCCGTGCATACCAGGCCTACGCTCCAGCCCGTGGTCATCATCGGCTTGTAGAAGACGTAGTAGGTATTGCCGTCCCGCGTGAACTCACCCATGCCTTCCTTCCAGCTCACCATGTCCTGCCCCAGCTGCCAAAGTTCCGGCTGCGGGTTCACGAGGCCATCGGTAAAAATGGTCTGATAGAACAGCAGCTCCGGATTGGGATGTACCAGGAAAGTGCCGCCGCGGCTTATCAGTATGGAATATGAATTTGGGTATGGCTTTACATGGGAGATGGTTTCGGACAGCCATTCCAGCGAAATATCCAGTGAAAGCGACCCGATGAAACTGTCGTCCTTGCTTGTGAGCGGCCTGCAGTACGAAACCGACATCTTCGAGTCCATGCTGCCGTCGTCGGCTTCTTCCTGGTCCGTGTATGGCTCGGTCCAGCACGACTGGTTCAGGAGTTTGGGGAGCAGATACCATTCACGGTAGAAATACTGGTATTCGTCGTTCCCTTCCTGCTGTGAGAGTACGGTATTATCCACCCTGTTGGAATAGCAGGAGTAATACAGGCCCTCAGAAGGATAAAAATACGGCTCGAATGATATGGAGCAGCCGTTCAGGATGCTGTTCGAGAGAACGACCTGCCGGGAGTATTCCATCATCTTTTCGGGCTTGTCGATGTCTGCGTAAATCTGCCATTCCAGGTTATTGGCAATGATTTCAATATCTTCGAGGATGCTGTTTACGCGAAGGACGGTGTTGTCCAGTTCACGGGTTGCGCCTTTGAATGCTTCCCTGCGCACGGCATCGCGGGCCACCACGAAAATATAGCCGAGCGCGGCCAGGAACACGGAAGCAGCAAAGGCTACAGTCCACATACTGAGCCTGGCCGACAAGGAGCGCCTGAATATTCCGACAGGCTTTTTCATCGGCTCAGCTGATTAATGGTTAACGGAGCCGAAAGCAAACCGACGCGGAGCATGACCTCGCATGCCAGATTGAACATATCTTCGCGAAGCTTGAACTCACGTTCCCCCGAGTCCGGATCCAGCTGGAGCCGCAGCACTTCCTGGAGCATCAAGCCCTGAATTATGCGGTTCGTAGCTATGTTGTTCTTCTTAACGTAATCCATTACCATGTCCAGGGCTTCGTCCTGATGTTCCGCCGCATATTCCCATCCCCTGCGGCTTGCACGGGCAAATCGTTCTGCTGAGTCGGAATGCTTTTCATAAAACTCCCGCGTCACGTAAAGGCCGTCTTCCTGGACGTTGTAACCGTGTTCAGAGAAACGGAAAACAGACTTTTCGTCAGGTTCAATGCCGGATTCACGTATATGAAGAAGCTCGTTGTAGTACATTGCAAGGGCTGCATCTACTGCACCAGCCACAAAGATGTTCACAACGTCCGCCGCTTCGACGAACTTGTAATCCAGGCCCAAGTCCTTTGCGACGCAGAACGCCAGCTGGTTGTAGCCAGAGCGCCAAACGGCAAGGGTTGCCCCTTTCATCTGAAGAGGATCGCCCCCGAAGCGGGAAACAATCAGAAGGCCGCTGTTCATAGACGTCTGAAGGATGTTCACAAGCTGAATGCCTTTGTCCGCCAGTTCCATAGCCTGGGGAAGCGTAAGGGTGGTTATGACATCCGGATTTGCGGTGATTCTGTCTTCTGGTGCGCGTGTCCCGTTATGATGGACGATTTTCACGTCAAGCCCTTCATCGGCATAAAAGCCCTTTTCCTGAGCAACGTAATAACCGGCGAACTGCGCCTGGGCCATCCACTGCGGAGTAAAGACAAGCTTCTCCTTTTCCTGGCCGAAAAGATGGAGACAGACAAGCGCCGCCAGGGCCGATATTAAAAACCTCCTTGACATCAAAAGGCAAATATACGAAATTTTTTGACTATCTTTGCAGCCGGTTATTAGTAGTATATTATGAAAATAGTTTTTGCAACGGGCAATCCCGGGAAACTGCGTGAGGCAGCCGAAATCCTGGGCGAAGGTTTTGAGCTCGTTACTCCCGCCCAAGTGGGCATCACGGAAGAAATCCCCGAAAACGGAACGACATTAAGGGCCAATTCGCTTCAGAAGGCCAAATATATATGGGAACGCACGCATCTCAACTGCTTCGCCGACGATACGGGCCTGGAAGTGGACATCCTTGGCGGCGCTCCCGGCGTGGAAACCGCTCGCTATGCCGGAGAGGACAAAAACCCTTCGGCCAACATCAAAAAACTCCTCTCGGAGATGGCCAGGCGCGAAAAAGAAGCCGCAATGGCCCGCACTAACGGCGTTACCACATCCAAGGCAACCCGCAACGCTCGGTTCCGTACTTCTGTAACTCTGATCCTGGATGGAGAGTACCACTTCTTCGACGGGTTGATGGAAGGCCGAATCGCCCTTTCACCCTACGGAAACGGCGGCTTCGGCTATGATCCAGTGTTCATCCCCGAAGGGTACGACGTAACGGCGGCGCAGCTTTCCGAAGAAGAGAAGAACGCCATTTCTCACAGGGGCAAAGCCCTGAGAGCAATGGCGGAGTTCCTGAAGAAATGACAGGAGATTCCACAGAGCTGATAGTACTTGGTACCACGAAGGTGGGAGAAAGCGGCATTGTCGTACACACGCTTTCACGCGAATACGGCAGGCGGGGCTTTCTGGTCCGCTCCGGCAAAAAAGCGGGCATGGCGCTGTTCCTGCCCATGAACGTGCTTGAGGCCGATGTGGTGGAAAACCCAAAAAGCGATCTCTGGACTATCAGGAACATCAGCCTGAAGGAGGGGCTCACCTCCGTAAGGGAAAACCTGTACAAGAATACAATGACCCTTTTCCTGGCCGAAGTCCTTTTCCGCACCCTGCGGGAAGGGATGGCCGAAGACGGTCTGTACGAATGGTGCATCGGCTCGCTCCTTGCCTTGAACGCCATGGAAAGCGATTTTTCCAACTTTCCCGTAAGGTGGCTCATGGAACTTGCGGGTGCGATGGGCTTTCGGCCAAGTTTCGACGACATAGCCCCCTTTGCAAAGGAGAACCTTAAGGAAATGAAGCTTCTGCTTAACGCAGATTTCAGCGAAAGCATGCTCATTCCCCTTAACGGAGCCACCCGTAATGCCCTCTGCGAGGAACTTCTGCAGTACCTTTCATATCACACGGAATACCCTGTTCAGATAAAATCGCTTTCTGTCCTTCGAGAGCTGTATAAGTAGCGCTTTTTTTCGTATCTTTGCAGCGCTAACCATGCACTGACCAATGAAAAAAGCCATTCTTTGCGCTCTGGGGGTATTCGCCGCCTGCTGCCTGGCATCGGCCCAGGTGGAGTATGTGTTCGTGGACATGAGGGGAAGCTTCAGCGAAACCATGGAAAAGACGGACGGGAAAACCGTCTTCAACAGCAATCTCCTTGGGGAACACCTCAACCTTAACATAAAGGGTAAGCTCACGCCCAGCCTTACGTACTGCCTCAGGCAGCGCTTCACAAAGCCCTTATACAGCCCCGACAATCCGCTGAACGCGACGGATATCCTCTCCCTTACCTGGGACATAACCCCCAAGTGGAGCATCCAGGGAGGCAAGCTTCCAGTAACCGTAGGCGGTTTCGAATGGGACGAAACGCCCATCGACCTTTATTACTGGAACGATTTTGCCAACAGCATTTATCAGGTCTATGCGCTTGGCGGCGCGGCAATGTACCGGCCAGCCGAAGGCCAGATGATTCAGCTGCAGGTGACCCAGTCGCTGCTTGCCAAAGGAAAACCGGACATATGGCACGTTTCACTTGGCTGGTACGGACACTTCACCTCCTGGTGGGACACTATTTGGGCTGTTAACTATATGGACGACGAGTACCACCACCGCATGGGCTATGCAGCCATGGGAAACCGCTTCCACATCGGCCCGGTGCAGCTGGACTGGGATTTAATGTATAGGCGCAGCCTTATACAGAAGACTGCAGGGCTGGACTGGAGCACCGTTGTCAGGCTCTCGGTGAAAGCCGGTGAAAAATGGAATATCTTCACGAAGGGCGGCTTCGACATGAACGACGCCTCCAATGTGGATCCGGACGGCGTTGCATACGACCTTACCGTCGCGCCTGGAAAACGCCATTCCTTCCTTGGGGCCGGCGCGGAATTCTTCCCCCTCGGAAACCGCGACCTCCGCTTCCACGCACTTGCATTGGCGAATAATTCCACCCGCACCGTAGAGTTCCTTGCAGGTATAACCTTCCGACTTTACATCGTCAAATGAAAAACAAACGCATTCAGCGCTCTACAATAGAGGCACTGGTCCTGCTCGCAACGCTTGTAGTCGTGTTTACCCTTCTTGGCTCACGGATGGGCAGCGGCAACATGCTCAAAACTATTATGAACACGGCGCACGACCTGCTTCTGAACACCGTGTTTTACCTTATGGGTATAACGGTGCTCACTGGCGCTCTTTCCAAATTGATGTCCGAGTTCGGCGTTGTAAATCTGCTGGAGAGGTTCCTGAGGCCGCTTATGAAGCCCCTGTACAACCTTCCTGGTGTTGCTGCCCTTGGTGCGGTCATGACTTTCCTGTCGGACAATCCGGCCATTATCGCCCTCTCTAAAGACAGGAATTTCAGTTCATACTTCAAGAAATACCAGCTCATTTCGCTCACCAATTTCGGAACGGCTTTCGGCATGGGCTTCGTTGTCATGATCACAATGATCGGCTACGGTCAGCTCACAGGAGCGCTGGTAGGACTTTTCGGCGCTTTCTGCGGGTCGATAATTTCCACGCGGATAATGCAGCGGAACTGCCTCAGGGCCTACCCGGAGCTGGATGCGCCCGTGAATGAGGAAGGTGTTACCGAAGAAGTTCAGGACGAAGAGGAAAAGAAGAACGGCATTTTCATGCGCTTCCTCAACGCCATACTTGACGGTGGCAAAAACGGTGTGGAGCTGGGTCTTCAGATTATTCCCGGCGTGCTTATCATCACCACTGCCGTGATTATGATCACTTTCGGCACAGGCCCTTCCGGGGTGTACGACGGTTCCTCTTCACAGGGCGTTCCCATCCTGCCCTGGCTGGCCGGAAAAATTCACTGGGTGTTCGAGTGGCTGTTCGGCTTCACTCACATGGAGCTGATTGCGTTCCCCATGACAGCCCTCGGCGCAGTGGGTGCATCCCTCGGACTCCTTCCCACCTTCAATGCCGCCGGCCTGCTTGACGGCAACGCAATCGCCGTATGCACAGCCATCGGCATGTGCTGGAGCGGCTTCCTGTCCACCCACACCGCCATGCTGGACTCCCTGGGTTACCGCAAAGTAATCTCCAAAGCCATCGGCGCTCACGCCATCGCTGGTCTCTGCGCCGGCATCATCGCCCACTTCACCTTCCTGCTGGTGTCGCTGATATAATAGGATCACGTTCCGGTCTAGCAGTGAGTTTCGGCCTCCGTCGCTTCGCTTCCCCTCCCACCGGCTTTGCCGGCGGGCCCCTCCCTCTCCAGCCGAGGGTGGCCATGTCGGCCAAAACTCACTGCTAGACCGCCACTCTTACGGTCTCGGGCACGTTTCGGGCCGGTTTCTTTCCCTTCACCGTCATGACCTACGACGACGGTCACGTTAAGCTGCCTTTTCTTGTCCTTCGTCGTCGAGGTGCGCCAGGTCTGAAGCTAAGACGTCGCAGGTCTGCGGACGAAGACACGCTGTTTACCGTTTCCCCGGTCACGCTGATTACACAAAATGGGGCGTTTTTGTGTAAATAGCGTGTCCTCTGCAGTTAAGCTGGTAAAAGCTTACGGCTATACGGCTTTGGGGATATCGGCAAAAAGGAGTATATTTGTGCTGCATAATCCTAATACCATGATTGCAGACAGCATTATCGACAGCACTATCCGGGACATTTTCGGCAATATTGCTTTCCAGGCGCAGCCCGAAGGCCTGTACGACCCCTTGTGTTACATGATTTCCATTGGTGGCAAACGCATCAGGCCGCGGCTCTGCCTTACAACGTACGGGATATATAAGAATAGCTTGGGCCCGGAGATTCTGGAACCCGCTGCCGGTCTGGAGGTGTTCCATACCTTCACCCTGATTCACGACGATATCATGGACCACAGCCCCCTCCGCAGAGGCCACGACACAGTATGGAAAAAGTGGTCGGAGGATACTGCCATCCTTAGCGGTGACGTGATGTGCATAGATGCATACAAACGCATAGCCAAGGCACCTACAAGCGTACTTCCGGAGGCTTTGGAGCTTTTCTCCAAAACTGCATCCGAGGTGTGTGACGGGCAGCAGATGGATATGGAATTCGAGGACCGCGACATGGTATCCATGGATGAATACATGCAGATGATCGGTCTGAAGACCGGCGTTCTGCTGGCTTGTTCCTCTGCTTTGGGTGCAATTATCGGCGGGGCAGATCCCCAAGCCCGCAAGTGCCTCTACGATTACGGCTATTTGCTTGGCCTGGCGTTCCAGGTGGCCGATGACTATCTTGATGCTTACGGAGACGAAAAGGTTTTCGGCAAGCCGATTGGCGGAGACATAGTGAATGGCAAAAAGTCATGGCTAACAGTCCGGGCTTACGAAAAGGGCGCCGAAGGGCTTCTGGAGGCGTTTTCGTCCAATAAACTTGCCACGGAAGAAAAGATAGCCGACGTCAAGCGCATATACGATTCAGTGGGCATTGCCGATGAGGCCCGTGCCGAAATCCGACGCCTTAGTGAAGAAGCCATCGGCAAGGCCGCCGAAGCCGGAATCGACGCCGCAGCCCTTTCCCAACTTGCAGATTTTGCACATTCCCTGCTTGGCAGAAGTTATTGATACTTATGAAAGTCGGACTTTTCATTGACACCTGGTACCCGATGGTTGACGGGGTAATTAAGGTGGTTGACAACTACGCCCGTCGCCTGGTGAAATACTGTGATGTGGTAGTGTTTGCACCAGAGACCCGCGGATACAAAAAGGAAGACGACGATGCTCTCCCGTATAAGGTTATACGCTGCTCGTCCATTCCAATCATAGGCAACGATTACGACTTCCCAACCCCTGTTTTGGATCCGGTTTTCGAAGCCAAGGTGGTGCTGAGCGGTATCGACATAGTACATATCCACTCTCCCTTCACCGTAAGCATGGCGGGTGTGCTGTATGCAAAGCTGAATAAGCTCCCTGTAGTTGCAACGCTGCACAGCCAGTACCGGCAGGATTTTGAGAAGCCGATCAAGTTCAAGCCCGCGGTGGATGTCGCTATGGACGGCATAATGAGGGTGTTCAACGCCTGCGACGAATGCTGGGCCGTGAACTCCGGCATCAAGGAACTGTATCAGAAGGAATACGGCCTCACCGCTCCCTGCAAGGTGCGACTGAATGCCACGGACCACAAGCCGGTTGCAGATCCTTTAGCCGCCGCCCGCGAGGTGAATGAAGCATACGGGATCCCCGCAGATGCAACCGTGCTACTGTTTGTTGGCCGGATCAATTTCATCAAGAACATAGACTTCACCGTGCGCGCACTTGCAAGAGCCAAAGAGCTTGGCCTGAAGAACTTCCGCATGCTGTTTGTGGGCAAGGGCCAGGACGAGGATAAGCTCGCCGAACTGGTTTCCCAGATGGGCTTGAAGGATGAAGTGGTGATGTGCGGCCTTGTGTCCGGCAAGGAAATGCTGGAAAAACTCTATTCCCGCGCCAAGCTGTTCCTGTTCCCTTCGCTCTACGATGCCAACTCCCTTGTTCAGATAGAAGCTGCCTGCCAGGGCACTCCGGCCGTGTTTTTGGAAGGCGCAAAGACTGCCGCCACAGTTACACCCGGCGTCAATGGCCTGGTAGTTTCCCCCGCAACAGAGGAAGCCTATGCTCACGCTGTGATGGATATACTCTCAGATTCTGAAGCCTACTCCAAGTTGTCGGAAGCCGCCCGCCGCGACCTCTACCTCAATTGGGACGACGTGGTCCGCGATGTCTACGCCGACTACTGCCGGTTTGTGGGGAAATAATCATTATCTCCCGACATGATAAAAATCCTGTTCAACCAGATAGGACACGCTATTTACACAAAAACGCCCCATTTCGTGTAATCAGCGTGACCGAGGAAACGGCATTTACTCAAAAATGGCCGTTTTTGTGTAATCAGCGTGACCGAGGCCGCACGGTCTATTCCTCCACCAGCTCGTAGTCCAGGAGTTTCTGCTCCAGGGAGGTGGATTTAACGCGGATGCGGAGGCGGTCGCCAAGGCGGATGGAGCGATGGGTGCGGCGACCCACTGCACGGTAGTGGTCTTCGTCGAAGGAGAAGAAGTCCGAACGGATGGTGCGGTATGGAACCATGCCCTCGATACGTGTGGGCTCTATCTCCACATAAATACCCCATTCGGTAACGCCGGAGACCTGGCCGTCGAATTCCTGACCGATCTTGTCCTGCATGTATTCCACCAGCTTGTACTTGATACTTTCGCGCTCGGCTTCGGCGGCTATCACTTCCCGTTCCGAAGCGTGCTTGCACTGGGCGGAATAGTAATCCGTACTCTGGGAAGGCGCTCCGTCAAGGTACATGGACAGGAGCCTGTGCACCATCATATCCGGATACCGGCGTATGGGCGATGTGAAGTGCGTATAAAAACGGAAGGCAAGACCATAATGACCGATATTGTCAGTGCTGTAGCATGCCTTGGCCATGGAACGGAGGGCCAGGATCTGGATTGCAGCCAGCTCCGGACGGCCCGAAGCATCGATCATGAGCTTGTTCAGGGTCTTGGAAAGATCCTTGCCGCCTTCGACAGGCCCGACTTTATATCCGAAGTGCCCGGCGAAGTCCCGGAGCCCGGCAAGCTTCTCAAGATTGGGCTCGTCGTGAACGCGGTAAACGAAAGTCTTCGCTTTAGCCGAAACCCTGCCGTTCATCTTCCCGCCGGTTGCCACAAATTCGGCCACTGAACGATTTGCGAGCAGCATGAACTCCTCAATGAGCCAGTTGGCTTCACGGGATAACTTCTGATGAACCCCTATCGGTTTTCCGGCAGCATCCACATCCACCTTCATCTCGGGCCGGTCGAAATTCACAGCGCCTGCCGCAAAACGCTTCTTGCGGAACTTCAAAGCAAGGCCGTTAAGCACAAGCACCGCCTCCTTCACTTCAAGAGGAACGATACCACACTCGCTGCCCTGGCCAAACTCCTGCTCAAGAGCAGAAGGCCCGGCATCGATTATGGCCTGTGCAAGGTCGTAGTCGAACCTGTAGTCCGAAATAATATTCGTCCTGCCAAGCCAGGTCCCAAGCACCTTACCTTCGGCAGAAATCTCAAATACGGCCGAAAAAGTAAGTTTTTCCTCGTTGGGTCTGAGCGAACAAAGCTTATTGGAAAGCTTTTCCGGCAGCATGGGAACCGTCCTGTCCACAAGATAGACGGACGTTCCGCGTGCCTGCGCCTCTTTGTCAACCGGAGAATCCGGCTTCACATAGTAAGTGACATCGGCAATGTGAACGCCAACCTCGTAATTTCCGCTTTCCAGTTTGCGGAAGCTTATGGCATCGTCGTAGTCCTTGGCATCGGCCGGGTCGATTGTAAAGGTAAGCACCTTCCGGAAGTCCCGCCTGTGAGCGCGGTCCTTGTCCGTAATCACGTCCGGAATACCGTCGGCGGCGTTTTCCACATTCTTTTCGAAGCGGTAAGGCAGACCGAATTCGGCAAGGATTGCATGCATTTCGGTCTCGTTCTCACCCGGCATGCCAAGGATGTCGACCACATGCCCGTGGGGACAGGCCTCTCCCCTGTCCCAGCCGTCCACTACGGCCGCAACTTTCATACCCTTCTTGCCGCCTTTAGGCACTGGAACGGATATGTCGTATGGCATGGTCTTGGAGCTCATAAGCACCCAGGCCTGTTTGCCAACGATATGCAGAATCCCGACGAAAGGACGGTCCGAACGTTTCAGAATGGCTATTATTTCCCCACTGCGACGCTTGTTGCGGACGTTCTTTTCCTGAGTCACCGCAACCCGTACGGTATCCCCGTGAAGGGCGCCGCGGGTTTTGGTGGCTTTCACGAAAACGTCTTCCTCATCTCCGCCGATGCGCACAAAGACAAAACCCTCGCGCGACATCAGGACCTTTCCCTCGAATTCGGGAACGATTCTGGGCTTTTTATGATTCTTCCTGTTCGGACTGTTCTTCCTGCGGGACATACGCTACCACTCCCCTTCCTTATCGCCGAAGCCTTCAGTATTGCTCTGCTTTTCAGTTACAGTTATGGTGCAGGTGTCGGTAATGCCATCCGCTTCGGCAGTGACAACGGCGGTTCCGGGCTTAAGGCCAGTGACTTCGCCCGAGTAACTCACGCTGATTACAGAACTGTCGGAGACCGTCCACTTGGCCGATTTGGTGGTTGCGTCCTCGGGGCCGATGGTGGCGTGAAGCGTAACGCTCTTGCCTTCCTCAATGGTTGCCGAATGCTGGTCAAGAGTCAGTGACTCCACGGGGACATACACCTCCACTTTGCACTGGGCGGTAACCGATCCGGAGGATGCCTTTATAACGGCATTACCCGAACTCACGGCAGTAATCTTTCCGTTTGCATCCACCTTGGCTACGGAGGAATTGGAAGTACTCCATACAACGGTGGGATCGTCGGCATCAGCAGGATTGACGGTGGCGACAAGAGTGTAAGTCTCACCTCTCTTAAGCTTAAGTGAGGACTCGCTGAGCGTGATTTCCGTAACAGGAGCATTGACCTCAACGTTGCAGCTAGCAGTATGGCCGGAAGCGTTTGCCGTGATTACGGCCTTACCCTTCTTGATTGCGGTAACCACGCCCTTGTCAGATACGCTTGCGACCGAAGCGTCCGAGCTGGACCATACGATGCTCTTATCGGAGGCATCGGCAGGAGTGACGGTGGCCTTGAGCGTGGCTGTATTGCCGCGACCTATCACCAGTGAAGTCTTGTCAAGGGAAATACCCTCCACGGGCATCGTTACAGTCACGGTGCACTGTGCCGACACATTGCCGGAACGCACCGTAATTCGTGCCTGGCCCTTGCCTACGCCGCGGACGGTGCCGTTGGAGTCAACTGTGGCGACATTCTTGTTGGAAGTGCTCCAGGACACAGATTTGTCGGTAGCGTCCTCGGGGCCTACCGTTGCGGTAAGGGTGATTTCCTCGCCGCGGGCGATCTCGCAGGTCTCCGGGCTAAGAGTTATTGTCTCAACCGGGGCTATGACCGTAACTTCGCAGGTGGCGGTGATTTTGTCGGCCTTGGCCGAAATCACGGCCTTGCCGCCCTTCAGGGCCGATACCTTGCCGGATTCGTTCACGCTTGCTACGGAAGGATCCGAACTTGTCCAGGTGACAGTCTTGTCCGTTGCGTTATAAGGCATGACCGTAGCGACGAGGACAAAGCTTGCACCCTTGTTCAGGCTTGCAGTGCTCTTGTTAAGGGTCACGGAGGTCACATGGATGGACTTTTCCTTTACGGTAACTGCGCAGGTGGCAGTGTGGCCGGAAGCCTTCACGGTAATGGTAGCCGTGCCAATCTTCAGGGCCGAAAGATTACCGTCTTTGTCTACCTTAACGACCGAACTACTGGAGCTTGACCAGCTTACGCTCTTGTCAGTGGCATCCTCAGGAAGCACTTTCGCAACAAGAACAGCATTCTCTTCGACTTCCAGTGTAATGCTTGAAGGATCAATCTCCACGCCTTCCACGGGCACTGTTACAGTGACATCGCATGTAGCAGTGATGTCACCGGCTTTGGCCGAAATAACAGCCGAGCCGCCGCCAGTTGCGGTAACCTTGCCGGATGCATCCACGGATGCGACTGCCTCGTCCGAGCTGGTCCAAGTCACCGAAGGTTCGGAGGCGTCGGAGGGCAAAACGGTGGCGACAAGAGTGGCGCTTTCGCCTTTCACAAGATCAAGGGATGTCTTGCCAAGCGTAACGGAACTAACCGGAACGAACTTTTTCTCCACGGTAACATTACAAACTGCCGAAACTTCACCCGCCGAAACCGTAATATCGGCCTGACCGGGCTTCAGAGCAGTCAGAAGACCGTCTTCCACCTTTACCACATCTGGAGCGGAACTCTCCCATGTAAGGGTTTTGTCGGTGCTGTCCTCGGGATACACAGTAGCTGTAAGCTCAAAAGACTGCTCCTCCACAATGACAAGAGTGGTCTTGTTCAGACTGATGGACTGGGCCGGAACAATTACGACGACCTGGCAGCTTGCCGAAACCTCGCCCGCCTTTGCAGTTATCTCAGCCGAACCGGCGGCAACGGCGCTGACATTGCCATCCTTATCCACGGTGGCAACAGCAACGTCCGAGCTGGTCCATGTGACGGATTTGTCAGAAGCGTCGTCGGGACCTACGGTAGCCGTTATTTTTGTCGTTTCACCTTTCACGATCTCGAAGGGACTCTCTTTGTCCAGAGTCACAGATGCGACCGGTATGAATTTATTGGATACGGTAACGGTACAGGTACCTGTAACGCCGTCGGCCATGGCCGAAATAACAGCAGTACCTTCGGCCACACCAGTTACCACGCCGCTTGACGAAACCGTTGCGACGGAGGTCATGGACGATGACCACTTTACATTCTTGTCGGCTGCATTGTCGGGGGTCACAACGGCCGAGAGAGGGCTGCTGTCGCCCACATAGATTGCCAGTGTAGCAGGCGAAACTTTCACCGAACTCACTTTAACCTCGCTTTCCTTGTTACAGGAAACAAGCAGGAGGCCAGCGCCTATAATTGCATAAAACAGTTTTTTCATATCCTTGTCCTCCTACTTTACATTGATATATGCGGTGAGTTTTTCCTTCGAAGTCGTTACCTCGACTTTGTAACGCCCCGAATAAATGAGATCCTGGGAACCTGCCGACTGCTGATGGGTGTTTACACTCCCGTTGGGGCTTGTAATCGCCCATTGGGCATCGGTATAGCTGTAATTGCAGTTTTTGAGCAGGAACTGGAACTTATCATTAACCTTGTATGAATCTTTCACGACGATGAAGGCCGCGGGCATAAGGGGCCATTCGGCTATTATGGAACCGTTCTGTGTATAGACCACAGGTATAACCTCTGTTTCTCCATCACGCACAAACACCACCCTCATGCAATCGCCGAAGCCCGGCGCATTCGCAAAAGTGAAGTCGATCTTAATCGAAGAAATGGAGTTCCCGGAGGCCAATGGACTGGATGAGAAGTTCTTGAGGAGCTCCTCCTGCAGAACTTCGCCGCCGCGGCTCACATGCTGCACCCAGGCTTTGCCGTTAAATGACTTGGCTCCAACATTAGCAATGTTCTTAACCGTAACGGATACAGATTCTCCTTTGGCCGGGGTACGGTCTCCGCTGCCAAGGCTGATTCCGCCGGCGTTCTCAAAACCAAGAGTGCCGGTATTATAATCGTAATGCTCGGCCGGATACAGGTTGATAAGGGCTTCAAGGTAGTCGTCGAAGGTGTACTGGGAATCTACATCCTGAGAGTATGCATGGTAATAGCCGTTGCAGTCGCCGCCCCAGCCCATGTTGAAATGGAATACGGTTTCGTCGTTGTAGGTGCCGTAACCGTCCACGACGTATGCGTGGCCGGCGTCATTTCCCCAGCTGCCTACCGAATAGCCGCAGAACAGGAAGGCGCGCTTTTGGGCTTCGTCTTTAATTGCATTTATCCATTTTTCACGAGTGGTATATGCCCCTTCACCCATGTAAATAATCTTCGCATCAGTGCTATAGCCCATGTATTTTGCCATCAGCCTGGGAATCTGATTACTGTATGCACCGGTGCCGCCGTAACTTGAGCTGTTGAAGCCGGCCTGTACCATTACGCCAACGTCATAAACCAGATGAGCGAGGTTGGTCTTTACCGGATCCTTGGCATTGTAGAACTGGGTAGGTTTTTTGAGCTCTCTCATGCCATCCCAGTCATATTCCGTAGTGAGCTCGTACCCTTCAATCTTGACGTTCTTATTGTTGCCGGATGTGTACGAATAGGACGGAAGGGTTCCGGTACCCTTTGCCGGGTAACCATGATGAACCATCACTTCGGACAGCGCCAGAGGCAGGCAGCCACAGATGGAACGGCTTCCCTGCCCGGAAACTGTAGGGCAAAGAAGGTTTGCAGGATCGGTCTGATTCCAGTTCACGGTGAAAAATTCTTCGTGCTTGTCGGTTACCTGGCTTGAGGGCAGGCCTCCCACCTTTGTATCCATAAAAGCATCCCATCCGGCCTGGACATAAGCCTTTTCTCTCTTGGTGGGGGTCCCCTTCATGATGGTGCGGCACTCGCGGGCGATGTGCTCCAGCCACCATTTAACGTTGTCCGGCATGTCTTCCACGACGAAATTGTTCTCGAAGGAGAAGCCCAGGACAGGCCTGACTTTATCGTCGGCTGCGACAATCACGAAACCGCCGTCCGGGTGTGTGACGATGTAGAAAGCGTCGTTCTCATATATGACCTTGAGGTCTTCCTCTCCGGCTTTGGTCATGGGCTTTTCGGGAGCCATGAACTTATACGCTACGTCCAGTGCTTTAGTGCGGGAAACGGGGCCGGCCGAAACGGCAAGTGTAAGGCCCAGAAGGGCGAAAATGCTTGTAAATATCTTCTTCATGGCTTAGTCCTCCAAAGAAACGATGAATCCCTGGCCGCTGCCGGACACCAGCCATGCGGCCGATGCGTCCTTTTTGACAACGGTCCATTTCTGCGCATCTGTGCTGCGACCGCCTTCCCTCATGCTGTCAAGGGTGGCATCGTATACGCCGCCTACTGAAATGTTGTAGGGCACTGTAAGGCTGAAAGCAAAACCGTCTTCCCAGTTCTGCACACGCGTGGTGCGGGTGCCTCCATGTACGGACGCCACAGAAAGCTGGTCGCTGTCGGAATCAAATGCCCTGGACGAATCCATGCTTTCCTGTGATGCTCCGGTATTGGAATAGGGGCCGAAGGCTTCGGCCTTTAGGAAAACGCCCTTGTACTGGGCCGAGTAGGAAATAGAAGGCATGGTAAGGATGGTGGAACGGTCAACCACATTGGATGCCGACGCCTTGGCGCTCTTAATCATGAAATTGCCGTCAGTGTCTTCAAGAATCACGGAAAAACCTTTGCCGAACACTCCCGGTGGTACCATCACGTAGAACTGACGGTCCTGGCTTCCGCCGCACGCAAGGCTCACGGAGCTTTCGGCCGAGGGGTCCATGGAAAGGACGGGCTCCCCGCTGGCAAAGGTAATGCTGCCACTTCCGGAAAGTGCCTCGCCGGATGCAGACTGGAGGGTGATTCCGCGAAGGTTCTTGGCACCGCTGTACTTGATGGAAACAGCACCCAGCACATTCTTGAAATCGATGCTGGAAATGGACGGTGCACTTGCAACAGCAAGGGATGCACCTGCGCCGAAGCTGCCGCTGGCATGGCCCTGTTCCGCGGGAAGGGTAACGGACAGAGTGATTCCATCCAGTTTCACGGCCGACGATGCAGGATATACCGCGTAAAAAGGCCCGAAGCCGGAAATGGCATTCCCGGTGAACTTGCCTTTTACCGTTCCGGCCGACGAAGTCTGCAGGGTGTATTCCACTCCGGAAGGATTATCGGCATTGAAAACTTTAATCTTGTCGCCTTCCTGCCATACGACTTTGCCGCCGGAGGCAAGGGCGGTCTTTGACAGTTCATCCTGGTCCAGCGACGCCGAAATGACGATTTGTCCCAGGGTGCGTCCCTGGGCGGAAACGTCAGGGCGTTCCTCACGGAAGGAGGCTTCCTCTACCCTTTGGCAGGACACCATGGCCAGGGCCAGGACGGTTGCCGATGCAAGGGCTGTTAGTGTGCGTTTTTTCATATTCATACCTTAAAATTATTCACGCGTATTCTGACAAAGGTACATAAAAATTAGCAAATAAAAAAATGGACAGTTCTGCCGTTTTTTCATTAACTTTGTAGATTGAATAAAACGATTAAGCTAACTATGACCCGTAGACTCCTCTATCTGCTTGTGACTGGCGCACTTACGTTCCTTTCCTATGCTTGTTCGGAAAAGACGCCTAAGTACAAAGACCCATCCCTCTCAAGCGAAGTCCGCGCGGCCGACCTCCTGTCCAGGATGACTCTGGAAGAAAAACTCGGACAGCTTATATGCCCTTACGGCTGGCCCATGTACGAGAGAGTTTCGGACAGCGAAGTCACCATATCTGACAAATACCGCGACTTTATCAAAAACCAGCACGGAGGCATGCTCTGGGGCGCTTTCAGGGCCGATCCATGGACGCAGAAAACCCTTGAGAACGGCCTCAACCCGGCACTCGCGGTCAAGGCATACAACGCCTTCCAGCACTATGCAATAGACTCCACTCGCCTGGGTATTCCCATAATCCTGGCCGAAGAAGCCCCTCACGGGCACATGGCAATAGGCACCACCGTATTTCCCACTTCCATCGGCCTCAGCTCCACTTGGGATACAGATCTGGTGAAGCATGTCGGGGAGGTTATCGGCACCGAACTCATGGCAGTTGGCGGGAACATCGGCTACGGACCTGTCATCGACCTCAGCCGTGAGCCCCGCTGGTCCCGCGTGGAAGAGACATACGGCGAAGACATGTTCCTTACTTCAAAAATGGCTTCGGCCATGGTGGAAGGCACTTCCTCGAAGGGCGTAATCTCCACTTTGAAGCACTTCGTGGCTTATGGAGTGCCGGAAGGCGGACATAACGGCAGCCCTTCCATTATCGCCCCCCGCGACCTTGAAGAAAACGTGCTGCCCACATTCAAGGCCTCGATCGACGCTGGCGCACTTTCCGTCATGACATCCTACAACACCATCGACGGCATCCCCTCCACCTGCAACAAAGACCTCCTCACCGGCGTTCTCAGAGAGCGCTGGGGCTTCAAGGGCTTCGTGGTCAGCGACCTTGTGAGCATCGACGGCATCTGGGAAAGCCATCACGTAGCTTCGTCCAGGCAGGAAGCGGCCGAAATGGCCATTGAAGCCGGCGTGGATGTTGATCTTGGCGCCAACAGCTATCCTCTCCTTAAGGAAAGCGGCCGCGTGAGCATGGCCGACATCGACCGCGCCGTCACGAATGTACTGATGAGAAAGTTCGAGGCTGGTCTCTTCGACAATCCCTATCTGCCGGAAGAGGGTGCTTCGGCCGTTAATACTGCAGGGAACCGCGAGGTTGCCGCACAGGCAGCACGCGAAAGCGCCGTGCTGCTTAAAAACAACGGTGTGCTGCCCCTGAGGGCCGGTCTGCGCATCGCCCTGGTTGGTCCCAACGCCGACAATATATACAATCAGCTTGGCGACTATACCGCCCCCCAGGCCCCGGAAAGCATCGTAACGATGAAGGAAGGCCTTGAGGCGGCAGGTGCAAGCGTCACTTACGTAAAGGGCTGCGCAATACGCGACACCCGCACGGACAGCATCGCCGAAGCAGTTCAGGCTGCACGCCGGAGCGATGTTGTTGTAGCTGTGGTGGGAGGCTCTTCGGCCCGCGATTTCAAGACTAAATATCTGGAAACAGCGGCCGCCGTCGTGGACGATAATTCCGTCTCCGACATGGAGGCCGGCGAAGGCTACGACCGCAGCACCCTGGACCTCCTGGGCCTTCAGGAAAAGCTCCTTAAAGAACTGAAAGCCACCGGAAAACCCCTTGTGGTAGTTTACATCGAAGGCCGTCCCCTCAATAAGAACTGGGCCGCTTCCGAAGCCGATGCCCTCCTCACCCTCTGGTACCCCGGTGAAGAAGGCGGCACCGCCCTGGCGGACGTCCTCCTTGGCCGCTACAACCCCGCCGGAAGGCTCCCCATCAGCGTTCCAAGAAGCGTAGGCCAGCTTCCCGTGTACTACAACCGCAAGCTTCCCGTAAGCCACGATTACGTAGAAGTTTCGGCCGAACCCCTCTACCCCTTCGGCCATGGTCTGAGCTACACCACCTTCGAATATTCGAACCTTACCGTCAATAATGGGATTCTCTCGGCCTCACGGCCTCGGAATGACAAAAATGCCTCGAGCGACAATTCTGTCATACCGAGCGAAGCGAGTGTATCTCCCTTCATAACCGTCTCCCTTGACGTCACCAACACCGGTACCCTTGCAGGCGATGAAGTTGTGCAGCTTTACGTCCGCGACCTCGTGGCCTCCACCGCACGCCCCCGCAAGCAGCTCTGCGCCTTCAAACGCGTTCGGATAGCCCCCGGGGAAACCGTAACAGTGGAACTGCCTCTGGAGCGCAGCGCCTTCGAACTTGTGAACCGCAACATGCAGCGCGTACTTGAACCCGGCGAATTCGAGCTCCAGGCCGGGGCTTCGTCCAATGACATACGTTTAACGAAAACCATAAGTCTATAACACTATGATATCTTCGCTCCTTCTTCTGCTCCTCCCCTTTTGGCAGGACATGCACGTAACTTCCGTCAATGCCGATACCAGACGCACGGAAGTGATCTACTATCCCACCCGGGAAGAAGCCCTTTCCAAAGGATTCCGCGAAAGCCCCAACTATCTGGACCTGAATGGAGTATGGGACTTCAAATACTATGATGACCACCGACTGATGCCGGAAAGCAACAAGCCTTCGGCATGGGACAGCATCAATGTCCCCGGAAACTGGGAAGTCCAAGGCTGGGGCACGGCTATCTACACCAACCAGCCGTATGACTTCTGGCCCTCGAACCCTCAGCCGCCAATGCTCCCGGAGGCCGTTCCCGCCGCGCTTTACCACCGCAGCTTCACCGTTCCTTCAAGCTGGGACGGACGTGAGGTTTTCCTTAACCTCTGCGGCACAAAAAGCGGAACTTACGTATACGTAAACGGCAAGGAAATCGGCTACAGCGAAGACTCAAAGTCGCTCGCCCGCTTCCGCATCACCGATGCCCTCAAGGCTGGGGACAACGAACTGACTCTCAGGATCTACCGTTATACCACCGCCTCTTTCCTTGAAGACCAGGACTTCTGGAGGCTGTCAGGTATCGAAAGGGACGTTTACCTCTCTTCAGAGGGAAGGGATACCGGTTTCGACTTCAGCGTAGTTTCCACCCTGGCCGAAGACCTTGAAACCGGCATTTTCAGCCTCAGGATGAAGGCCGACGCCCCCACGGAGGTTTCCTACGAGCTTCTGGACAAGGACGGCAAGGCCGTTGCCGACGCCTCCTTCGAGTTCAGCGGCCGCATGAACAGCGTCGCGGAAAGCATTCCCTCCGTCCGCCGATGGAGCGCCGAAACCCCCGAACTGTACACCCTTCTTCTTAGGGTAAACGGCGAATACACACGTTTCCACGTAGGTTTTCGCCGCATAGAGATAAAAACCGTGAAGGACGTTGACAAGGACGTGAAAGCCCTTCTGATTAACGGACAACCCGTAAAGTTCAAGGGCGTAAACCTGCACGAGCACAACCCTTACACCGGCCACTATGTCAACCGCGAGAACATCCTGGAAGACCTTACGCTGATGCGCCTTGCCAACATCAACGCAATACGCACCTGCCACTACCCTCAGCCCCGCGAGTTTTATGAGCTCTGCGACTCACTTGGCTTCTACGTATACGACGAGACTAATATCGAATCCCACGGCATGGGATACAAACTGGACAGGACCCTGGGCAATAACCCGGACTGGTACGAAAAGCACCTGGACCGCACCCTTAACCTGTACCGCCGTACCGCCAATTACCCCTGCGTAACCATTCTCTCCCTTGGAAACGAGGCAGGCAACGGCCAGAACTTCTACAACACTTACAAAGTCCTCAAGGAACTTGAGAAAGACGGCATGAACCGTCCCGTGGTTTACGAAAGGGCCGAATACGAGTGGAACACCGACATGATAGTTCCCCAGTACCCCGGCGCCGAATGGTTCCGCAGGATGGGCGAAAAATACGCTGAGCGCCCAGTGTGCCCTTCCGAATACGCACACGCGATGGGTAACTCCACCGGCTCTCTGGACTATCAGTGGGATGCCATATACGCCCACACTCACCTTCAGGGCGGTTATATCTGGGACTGGGTGGACCAGGGCCTGTACGACGAGGAACGCGGCTGGACTTACGGCGGCGACTACGGTGAAAACCAGCCCTCGGACGCAAACTTCTGCTGCAACGGCATAGTGAACCCGGACCGCGAACCGCATCCCGGCTACTACGAAGTCAAACACGTATACCAGGACGTTACCATCACTGGCACCGATGTTCAGAACGGCCTGTTCGAGCTGTTCAACCGCTACTATTTCAAGGATTTGAGCGACTACGCCATCACCTGGTGGGTGGAGCGCGACGGCAAGCGCCCCTGGTACTGGAGGAAGCATAAGCTGGAGCTGAACGCCGCTCCCCAGACCGGAGAGAGCTTCAGCCTCAGGCTCCCCAACATGAAAAAAGGCAGCGAATACCGTATTTTCTTCGAAGTGAGCGCTAAGACAGATCTTCCCCTCGTTGCAAAAGGCACCGTGCTGGCCTTTGACGAAATCCTTCTGCAGGATCGCCTTGAAAAGAAGGACAGAAAGGTAAAGGGTAGCATTGAAGTAAATGACGGAGGCTCGTTCGTAACTGTCAGGAGTAATAAAGTAGAGCTCTGCTTCGACAAGACCGAAGGCATCGTCAAGAGCTGGAAAGTTGGCGGAAAAGACCTCATCGACCCCACTTTCGGCCTTAAGCCCAACTTCTGGAGGGCACCCAACGACAACGATTACGGTAACTCGGAGCCTTTACGCGCGCAGAGATACAAGCAGCCCTTCCTTCCTTCAAGCGTAAACGCTTCAGTAATAGACGGTAAGGCTGTAATCAAGCTCACCGGCAACGGAGTACGCGCAAGCGAAACCTACACCGTTTTCCCGGACGGAACCATCAAGGTAGAAGTTGAGACCGCCGGCGTAGGCACCATTCCACAATACCGTTGGTACAGGATCGAAATCCCCCGCCTGGGCTTCCGCTTCAGGGTCCCGGACGAAGCCTTCACCTACTTCGGCAGAGGCCCCGTGGAAAACTACTGGGACCGCAGCAGCGGCACTTTCAAGAGCATCTGGTCATCTTCGGCCGAAGACGAATTCTACCCTTACGTCAGGCCTCAGGAGACCGGCCACCATACCGAGACTTCCTGGCTGCAAATTGGCGGACTGAGCGTTCTTGAAGGGGCCGAACCCTTCGAATTCAGCGTCCTAAGGATGAGCGTGGAGGACCTTGACTGCGAAAACAACGTGGACCGTCCCTACCAGTGGAACTATTTCAGCGCCGACGAAGAGCACTCCGACGCAGCAGGCCGGAACAGAATCCGCCGCCAGACCCATCTGAACGACATTCCCGTGCGCGATTTCACCGAAGTGTGCATAGACTACCACATGACGGGCGTGGGCGGTTATGACAGCTGGGGTTCGAAGCCCGAAGACGACCGTGCCCTCTGGGCCGACGAAAGCTACTCCTACAGCTTTGTCCTTTGCCCAGGAAAGAACGCGAAGAAACTGATCAAATACGAAATATGAGAAAGTTGGCATTATTCGCAGCCGTTTCGGCTGCAATAGCCTTCGGATGCACCTGCACCCCGCAGAACAATGAAAATACCGAGGATACCGTAATCCCGGATGTTCCTGGTGAGCCCGGAGAGCCGGAAGAGCCCGGGGAACCGGAGCCCGCCGACCCCGGCGCACCGGCAGCCTTCGGCGCAGTTCCCACCGAGGGACAGGTTGCATGGCAACAGAGGGAGATGCTTATGTTCTACCACTACGGCCAGGCTACTTTCAGCGGCTGGGATGGTGAGAATCCCACCTGCAATGGAAAGGCCTGGTCCGAAGACCTTCTTCTGAAAAACTACGCACCCACTACAATAGACGCCGGCCAGTGGGTAAGGACAGCCGCCCAGAACGGTTTCAAGGAGATAATCATCACCGCCAAGCACCACGACGGATTCTGCCTCTGGGACAATCCGGAGAGCACCACGGATGTTGCAAACGAGAATTGCAAGAACCATACGGACGTTCTTATGGAGCTCCGCGCTGCATGTACCATGTACGGCGTGGACATGGGCATTTATCTTTCCCCCTGGGACAGGATGATCGAAGTGGCGGGAGTGAGCACCGAAGTTTACGAAACCCGTTTCAAGAATGCTGCGAAAGACCTGATGACACGCTATGCTCCCGTCGTTGAATTCTGGCTGGACGGCAACCACGCCGGAAACTTCAACTGGACAAGCGTGAACAATACCATCTTCGAAGTGAATCCCCAGTGCGTGATATTCTCCAACGGCGGCCCCGGCTGCCGCTGGGTAGGCAACGAGAACGGTGACGCAGCCGAAACCAACTGGGCCACCATCAACATCAAGGGACGCGGCCTGTCCCCTTCCAACCTTCCCGGCAACTATGAGAGTTACCTCGGTTCCGGTGACGAAGGCGGCGACTCCTGGTGCGCGGCAGAATGCGACTTCTCCATCCAGCAGATCGGCGACCACAACGGATGGTTCTACGGAGCCAACGATTCCAGGAAGAACGCAAGGGAGCTCATGGACCTTTATTATAAGAGTGTGGGCCGAAACGGTGTGTTCCTGATGAACGTTCCCCCGTCCGACAAAGGCGTAATCGACGCCAAGGAATTGGCCGTCATCGAGGAATTCACCCGCATGCGCAAGGAGATTTTCGACACAAACCTGGCCGAAGGCGCAACTGTAACGGCGTCTTCCGTACGCGGCAAATACGTCAAAGGATATGGCCCCCAGAACCTTCTGGACGGTGATTTCGACACATATTTCGCAACTGACGACAATGTCAAAACCGTGGACATCGAGCTTGCCCTTGACGGAGAAAAGACCTTCAACCGCTTCATGCTGCAGGAGTACATTCCACTTGGCCAGAGGGTAAAATCCTTCACTGTTCAGGTTAAGAAAGACGGAAACTGGAGCAACTGGAAAAGCGGCACCACCATCGGCTACAAGCGCATCCTCCTTGGCAACAGCGTCACCACCGACGCCGTCCGCATCCAGATAAAGAAATCCCTCGCCTGCCCCGTCATCAGCGAAATCGGAATCTATAACGACACAGTTACCGGACTATGAAAAAAATAATGTCATACCGAGCGAAGCGAGTGTATCTCCTTCCCTTTATCCTCCTCCTTGCCGCCTGCGGCCCCAAAAACGCGGAAAAAGTATTCCGCGCAAGCGAAGACACAGAGGTCCGGCTCGGCCGGATCAAGGAAGCCGATGGCCCTGTGAGCTTCAAGCTACTTTTAAAGAACGACTTCCAGGATACCCTTAAACCCCTTTTTATATATACGCCCTGCGGCTGCACAGCGGCCAGCAACGGCAACAGACCAGTTCCTCCGGGAGAAGACGAGGTGATAGACGTCACCTACAATCCTGCTTACAGGGAAGGCAAACACATGGAAGAAATCCAGATTCGTTACAAAGACTCCCCCACTCCGATGAGAAGCGTTATCTTCATGACGGAAGTCATAGGCTGCAAGCATCCCATCGAGGAGACATGCCGCTACGCCATGGGACTGGACTTCTACTCCAGCCACAAGGTCCTGGCGTTTGGAAATTTCGATCCCGGTCAGACCAAGGACATGTTCTTCCACTATGGAAACGGCGGTAAAAAGAAGATGAACGTGAGTTTTGAAGTCCCTGACGAATGGAAAGGCGTTATCAGCTTGCGCCAGCCCGGAAAGATGAAAGCCGACCAGAGGGATACCGTCCACGTGAAGTTCACAATGCCAGCAGGCGTGGACACTATCCGCTTCGCCATTCAGCCCATAGTTAACGGTAAACCGACAGACGAAAGCATAAAAATCAAAGCTTTTTTAAGAAAATAAAACGTTTTTGCAGAAAAATGTTTATATTCGTGCGCTAATTGTAACGAAATAAGCTAAAACAATTTAACTATTTAACCATTAACCAACTTAAAAACCTTATGAGTTACCTCCTTAAGAAAGTCCTCGCAGGAGCTCTTGCAGCCGCTGCCGGACTCTTCATCTTTGCAGGTACGGCCCTCGCCCAGTCCAGGACGGTGAGCGGTAATGTAAAAGATGATCAGGGCGAGCCTCTTATCGGCGCCAGCGTAACCGTAGAGGGAAATGCAACCGTTGGTGCCATCACGGATCTGGACGGCAATTATACGCTCACAGTTCCCGCAGGCACCGAGGCACTGCGTTTCTCCTACATCGGCATGGAAGACGTGGTTGAAACCCTTGGTTCAAGCAATGTCATCAATGTCGTACTTGCCACTGGCTCATACGCGCTCAACGCTACCGTAGTTACCGCCATGGGCATCAAGAAAGAGGAAAAATCCCTCTCCTACAATGTCCAGCAGGCCAAACTCGAGTCTGTCTCCCCCGTGGGCTCCTTCGTCAACGGCCTCAACGGTAAAGTAGCCGGCGTTTCCATCACCCAGTCTTCGACCGGTGTCGGAGGTGCATCACGTATCGTCATGCGTGGTTCCAAGTCCATCTCCAACAACAACAACGCCCTCTACGTGATCGACGGTATTCCCATGCAAAGCCAGCTTGGAAGCCAGCCCACCGGCGGTTACGAAGGCGCTGGCCAGACCGGTGACATCCTGGGCACCTTGAACCAGGACGACATCGAGTCCATCTCCGTCCTTTCCGGTCCTTCCGCAGCTGCACTTTACGGTGCTTCCGCTGCAAACGGCGTGATTATCATCACCACCAAGAAAGGCCAGAAAGACACTTTCGAGGTAAACTACTCCAACAATACCACCTTCTCCAGGGCATACATCATGCCTTCCTTCCAGAACACCTACGGCACCTCGGAGGAAGGTTCATACTACAGCTGGGGAAGCAAGCTCGCGAACGCTTCGTCCTACAGCCCCCGCAATTTCTTCCGCACCGGACTCAACGAAGTCAACTCCCTGAGCGTTTCCACCGGTACTGAGCGCAGCCAGACCTACGTTTCGGCTTCAGTCGCCCTTGCTAACGGCATCGTGCACAACAACGACGTACGCCGTTACAACATCTCGGCCCGCAACACCACCGACCTCATCAAGGACATCCTGACCATGGATATCACCGCCCAGTACGGCCGCGTGTTCGAGCAGAACATGACCGCCCAGGGCGAATACGGCAACCCCGTGGTTCCCGTGTACCTCTTCCCTGCAGGCGGAGACTTCTCCCAGGTCCAGATTTACGAGCGCTTCAACACTGGCCGTAACATCAAGACCCAGTGGTGGCCTTCAGGCTGGACAGACCATTCCATGCAGAACCCTTACTGGATCACCGAGCACCAGAAATGGCAGAACAACAAGAACCGCCTCATGGCATCGGCCCAGTTAAGCTACAAGCCCCTCAAGTGGCTCACCATCAGCGCACGCGCAAAGTTCGACCGCACCGACGGCACTTCCGAGCGCAAGTACGATGCGGGTACCAACACCCTCTTCACCGAAGGCTCCAAGCACGGTCTGTACTCCCTTAATCAGGATTTCAACGAGCAGCGCTTCGCCGAGGTCCTCGCAACCGTGAACAAATACTTCGGCGCGAACAACACGGTAAGCCTCACCGGCGTTGTCGGTGCCAACATCGACGACGTACGCTATCAGCGCACCTACAACTACGGCGGCCTGGCCTCCATCAACAACCTGTTCACCCTGAACAACATCGACCGCACCAACTCCAAGACCAGACTGGAGGAAAGCGGCTGGCACTCACAGAACCAGTCCGTGTTCGCAAACGCCCAGGTGGGCTACCGCAGCATGGTTTATCTGGACATGACCGCCCGCGTGGACTGGTCGTCCACCCTGGTGAACACCGGTATATTCTACCCGACCATCGGCCTTTCCGGTATAATGACCGAAATCATCCCCGGACTCAAGAGCAAGGTCTTCCCTTACTGGAAGGTACGCCTCTCCTACTCCGAAGTAGGTAACTCCCCCGACGCCAGCCTCTTCCTCACCGACGAAGTATACACGGTAACCGACGGCAAGCCCGGGACCTCTTCTTCCATCCTGAACAAGAACCTCGTTCCCGAAAGGACCAAGTCCTTCGAAGCCGGTACCAACGTCCATTTCTTCGACAGCAAGCTCCAGCTGGATGCCACCTTCTATAAGTCAAGCACCTTCAACCAGTTCTACAACCCCCGCATCAGCTCCACCTCGGAGTCCAGCAACTACTGGGTGAACGGCGGTCAGGTGGACAACATGGGCGTTGAGGCATCCATCCGCTTCAACGACACCATCGGCAAATTCAGCTACGGCGTCTACGGCACCTACACCTGGAACAAGAACAAGATCGTGAGCCTGGAATTCCCGGACGAGAACGGCAACGTCATCAAGAGGGAACGCATCCCCATGGGCGGCTTCGGCGGCCTGAACACCTTCCTTTATGAAGGAGGCTCCCTCGGCGACGTTTACGTAACCACCCTGAAGACCGACGAAAACAACTATCTGGCTCAGACCGACAAGGGCATGGTAATCGCCGACCTCTCCGAAGACAACATGGTATACGCCGGCACCACCGACGCTCCCCACAGGCTCAGCCTTGGCGGCAACCTCGGTTACGCAGGCTTCAGCCTGGGCTTCCTGTTCACCGCCCGCTTCGGAGGCATCGTAATCTCCAAGACCCAGCAGATCCTGGACTACTACGGTATCTCCCAGGACACCGCCAACGCCCGCGACCGCGGATACATCGACGTTAACGGAATGAGGATCGTGGATGTCCAGGGCTATTACCAGACCATCGCCGCTTCCAACGGCGTCATGAGCCAGTATGTATACAGCGCCGACAACATCCGCCTTGCTGAAATTTCCCTCGGCTACGACTTCCCCGTCCAGAAATGGGGTCTGAAAGTCCTGAAGGGACTGAATCTCTCAGTAGTAGGAAACAACCTGCTGATGCTTTACATGAAGGCTCCTTTCGATCCCGAAATGACCTCCAACGTTGGCACCTACAACCAGGGCGTGGACTATTTCATGCAGCCTTCCACCCGCAGTGCAGGCTTCAGTGTAAAAGTTAAATTCTAATGAGCAGCTCAACTATGAAAAAGATATTGTTTAATTCACTGGCTGCCCTCGGTCTTCTTGCTGTAGCAGTATCCTGCACCAAGAACTTTACAGAAATAAGCAAGGACCACTATAACGCCCATGAGGAAGACCTGGCACAGGACAACCTCAAGCTGGGTTCCATGTTCCAGCAGCTGGAACGCTCCGTAATAGTATATGCCGACGGTACCTATCTGGATTCCGACTACCAGATCATGTACAACCTCTGTGCAGAGGCCTGGGGTGGTTACATGGCCGCCACCCTGGGTGACGGTAAGAACACCGGTTTCCTGCCCACCGACGGCTGGCACCGCCGCATGTTCACCGTAAAGTATGAATACGGTATGGCCGCCTATACCAACCTGGCAGAATACGCCGAAGGAAAAGCCGAAATGGCAATTCAGTTTGCCATGGCAAAAATCCTGAAAGTTGCGACCATGCATCAGGTGACGGACTACTACGGCCCCATCGCCTACTCCCAGACCGGTTCGGTTTCCGGCAACCTCTACGACTCACAGGAAGAAGTATACAAAGCCTTCTTCAAGGAGCTGGACGAAGCCATTGAAGCCCTCGAGCCCTATGCAGTAGCCGGCACCACCATCCTTGAGGATTACGACATCGTATATGGCGGCGACGTAGCAAAGTGGGTACGCTTCGCCAATTCCCTGCGTCTGCGCCTTGCAATGCGCGTAGTTTACGCCGATGCAGCCCTCGCACAGGCCGAAGCCGAAAAATCCATCGCCAGCGCCGTGGGTGTCATCACCTCCAACTCCGACAATGCCGTCGTGAGCGGAATCGGCCACCATCCCCTCTGGGAAATCAACGTGAACTTCAATGACGCCGACACCCAGATGAACGCCTCCATGGACTGCTACCTCAACGGTTACAACGACCCCCGCATGTTCAAGATTGCCAAAGCCGCTGCCGACGGTAAGCTCCACGGCGTTCGCAACGGCATCAACCCTGCAGCATGGACACCTTACAAGAACGGTGCAGGAAACATTTCCGCTCCCAACGCCGGCATCTACAAACTTTGCTGGCTGAACGCCGCCGAAGTTGCATTCCTCCGTGCCGAGGGTGCTCTCCGTGGCTGGGCCATGGGCGGCGACGCCAAGGATTTCTACGAGCAGGGCATCACCCTTTCCTTCGAAGAATGGGGCGCTACCGGCGCTGAAGGCTACATCGCCGACAACACCTCCACTCCCGCCGCTTTCGTAGACAACGTCTCCACCAACAACGCATCGGCTCCCTCCACCGTCACCATCGCCTGGAGCAACGCCGACGGCTTTGAGGCCAAGCTCGAAAAGATCGGCACCCAGAAGTGGATCGCCCTCTTCCCCAACGGCTGCGAAGGCTGGGCCGAATACCGCCGCCTGCACTATCCGAAGCTCCTGGTTCCCGTGACCAACTTCAACGACGACGTGAACACCGACCAGCAGATCCGCCGCGTCCCCTATCCCGTCTCCGAACAGTCTGACAACCCCGACGGCTATGCCTCCGGTGTTTCCAAACTGGGCGGCGCCGACAATGCCGGCACCCGTCTGTGGTGGGACAAGAAGCCTTTCTGATCTTAAAACTGGAAAAGCAATATGAAAAAGATAATCACTATACTTTCCATTCTCGCAGTCGCCGCCGGCTGCGTCAAGGAGGAGAAGATGGTCATCCAGCACACCGTCCTTCCCGCCAGTGAGGAAGAGACCGCAGCAAAGGCCGATTACTATGCCAAGCTCCGTGCATACAAGGAGAGCGACCATATCCTCAGCTACGTGTTCATGGGCCGTTATGCAACCCTTGAAGGTGCATCCAACCTGAACATCAGCTACACCACTATGGAGCACCGCTTCCTGTCCCTGCCCGATTCCCTGGACATCGTGAACCTGTGGATGGGCGCCCCCACCGACAAGGAACACTCCGAGTACTGCTGGTACTCCAACGGAGAGCCCGACTACCAGTTCGACTATTCCCCCCAGTGCTACGCCGACATGCAGTACTGCCGCAAAGTCAAGGGAACCAAGTTCGTCCTTCACGCCGACGCTTCCCACTGGGGCCAGGAGTTCGACCTCCTCAATATTGACGATGACGGAGAAATCGAACTCGACGACGAAGGCGAACCCGTGCGCACCCACTGGACGCTGAACAAGAACAATCAGGCTTCCCACGAAGCTTATGCGGAATTCTTGTACCGCAAGTGCCTGGACTACGATATCGACGGTCTTGACTTCGACTACGAAGGCTGGGGCGAAAAGCAGATCAACTGGGTTGTAAACTACCTGGCCCAGAAGATGGGTCCCAACGCCGACGAAGATTCCGAAGGCGCTCACCTTCTGCTGATCGTGGACTACTGGTCCAACGTACCTCCCTCCGACTGCTGGAGAAACTGCAACTACATTGTCCGTCAGGCCTATTCCGTACAGGGCGTCTACAGCTCCAACAGCGCACTCACCGCTCCCGGAGACAAGAACAAGTACATCATCTGCGAGCAGTGGGAACAGGGTTCTCCCCTCAACTTCACCCAGGGTGGCAAGCGCTGGACTGAACCCAGCGTGAACGAACTCGGCGAAGACCTATATTCCATGGAGGCATATGCCCTCTTCTGCAAGAACGGCGGAGGCAAGGGCTTCGGCGCCTACTATATTGACAACGACTACAAATACTCCGTCAGCACCAAGAGGGGCACCTTCCCCACTTACGGATACCTGCGCAATGCAATCCGCGCTGCCAACCCCATTGACGAATAAAAGGAGGAAACAATCATGAAAAAACTCAGCATTTTTGCAGCATTTGCAGCTCTGGGCATCCTGGGCGTTTCCTGCAACAGCGCCGACAAGTTCCCCTATGGCAAGGAAGTCATAATGATGACCGGCACAAGTGAAACAGTCCTTACCAAACTGGCGGTGGGTGACAACCCTCCCGCAAGCTACAGTGTCACCGTAAGCGCTACCGGAGTCGTGCCCAATGACGTAACCGTATCCCTGAAAGTGGGAGATGAAGACGCCCTTGAGGCCTACAACAAAAGCCACGGCAGCGACTATGTTATTGTCCCTGAAAACGCTTACACCACAAGCGGCAATACGGTTAAGATCGCCAAGGAAACAGCAGTCTCCGAAGCCCTTACCGTTACCCTCAACGACTTCTCGTTCATAAAGAACGGCGTAAAGTACATGATCCCCGTCTCCATTGAAAGCGTTACAGGCACTTCGATGGAAGTTCTGGAAACTTCCAGGACCGTATTCATCCGTCTTGCCCGTACCATCAGCTTCTACACCCTGGATGTTTCCAGTTCGGCCCTCTCCAGCAACTTCGTGTTTGCCGACGACCAGAAGATCGAGCTCCAGAACTACACCTACGAGATCAAGTGCTATCCCACCAATCTCAAGCATGAAGGAGCCGAGCAGCTCTGCCGCCTCTGCAACTTCACCGGTGCCAAGGAAGAACGCCAGAACATGCTCCGCTTCAACGAGAACGGCCGTCCTTGGAGGAGCCTCCAGATCGTAACTCCTTCCGGCGGCGACTACACCACCACCACCCTCTTCGAAGAGAAGCAGTGGTACATGCTTTCCATGGTCTATGACGGCAGCACCTATCAGCTGTACATCAACGGCGAGCCCGATGCCACCACCCTCACCACGGACGAGCACACCGCATTCCAGCGCTTCGAGATTGGTATGTCCTATCAAGGCTACAACACCAGCCAGCTGTTTGCAGGACGTATCAGCGAAGTAAGGATTTGGGACTACGCCCGCACTCCCGCCCAGATCAAGGCCAGCCTCTGCGGCACCTCCGCCGATTCCGAAGGCCTCCGCGCATACTGGAAGTTCAACCAGGAAAGCGGCACCACCTTCAAGGACGAGACCGGCCATGGCTACGACATGGACTGGACCAAATCCCGCAGGGCCGTCAGCGGAGAAGACCTTACTCCCACGCCAGGCTGTGCCGATGCTATCAAGTGGGTAAAAGACGCTGCAAATGTTTGCTCCGAGTAAGGTGATTAATCCCAAAAAGTTGCTAAATTTGTACGATAGACCTAAACTGTAAATAACCATTAACCAATTTTTTATTTATCAACAAAATGAAAAAAATCTTCAATTTCGCACTCGTTGCACTTGCAGTTGCTGCTGTTTCCTGCAACAAGACTCCCGAGGTGGTAAAACCCGTTGCTACCCTCACCGGTGACGCCGCATTCACCGACGGCAAAGCCAACATCACCGTTACCCTTGACAAGGCCAACCCCAATGCCGACACCAAGGTAACCCTGGCTCTTGATGCCGCTTCCACCCTCACCTCCGCCAACGTGACGATTCCCAAAGCCCTCACCGTTAAGGCAGGCGAAACCACCAAGTCCGGCATCGTCCTCTTCAACGAAGGCGAACTTGCCGCAGGTACCTACACCGCAGTTGTAAAGGCCACCGAGGCCGACAACAACGCCACCATCGGCACTCCCAACACTGTCACCATCACCGTGACCGTGGAAGAGAAGGTTGCTCCCGCACCCACTTGGGACTATGTGATGAACATCTCCGACTACAAGACCAACTCCGAATTCCACTTCGGCAAAGCCATCCAGGTTAACCCCAACAACATGACCTTCCAGTGGAAGTTCTACTCCACCAAGTGGAACGACTATGACAAGGTAGATGAAGAAAGGGGTTACAAGGTATGGGCAAACCGCCTCGGCCAGATCTCCAACAGCGGTGAAAAGGGCATGCTCTTCCGCTTCAACGACGGTCACGAGAAAGGTTCCCTCCGTTTCAATGCTGCAGTTCTTGGCAACGACGGCAAGGATTACGTTCAGGTAGAAGGCAAGGATTACATCTGGAGCCTCAACACCTGGCACACCCTCACCGTTACCGCCGACGGCACCACCGTTTCCATCTACGACAACGCCGACCTCATCATGTCCTACGAGCAGAATACTCCCGAAGTATTTGCCCAGTGGCCCATCGAGCGCTTCGACATCTCCATGACCTGGGACGACGGTACCGGTTACGACAAGGGCCAGGCATTCCTTGGCTACATCGCCTACACCCGTCTCTGGGGCAAGGCTCTCACCGCCGGTGAAGTTGCAGCTTCCCTGTGCAACGCAGAAGCTAACGACGACCTCCTGATCTGCTGGAACTGGGATCTCTCCGAAGGCACCGTCGTAGCAAACGCTGGTAAGGCCGGTGCTGATTACGACCTCGACTTCACCAAGGCTCTCGCAGGCGGCCAGGCTTCTTACGTAAAGGCCGAAGACATCGCCGGTGCTTGGACTGACGTTACCGAAGTAGAAGGTCTTGCACCTGTTTGCGCCGAGTAATTCTCTCCTTGCAATAATTAAGGCCCGCCAGGCAACGGCGGGCCTTTTTTGAAAACAAAACATCTTTCTATGAAACGCATATTCCTGTTTGCGGCAATCGCAGCTTTCACCATCGCCCCGGCATGCTCCTGCCAGCGTACGGAGGATAATAAAGAACCCGAACCGGAGACCTTCGAAATCGAGAACCTTCCCGAAATGGTGGAAATCCCCGAGGGGACATTCACCATGGGAACTGCAGGATCCTCCGGATTCAACTACGACGAAGCCCCCGCTCACAGCGTAACAGTGAGCGCATTCAGCATGTCCAAGTACGAGATCACCAACAAACAGTTCGAGGAATTCCGCCCCGAACACGTGGATATGCGTAAGGACGAAGGCTTTTCCAGCAAAGACGACGATGCTGTCATCAATGTCACCTGGGAAGATGCCGTGGCCTACTGCAAATGGCTGTCCCAGGGCACCGGTGAGAATTACCGCCTCCCCACCGAGGCCGAATGGGAATATGCATGCCGTGCGGGCACCACATCGGCCTACTATACAGGCGCAAGCCTTCCTGAGGACTTGCAGAAACAGCAGAAAAATAACCGTGACATCGTCTGGGTGTCCCTCGAAGTCGGAAAAACCACGCCGAACGCATGGGGCCTTTACGATATGCACGGAAACGTAGAGGAATGGTGCCTGGACTGGTACGGTCCCTATAAGAACGAAGCCCAGACTGACCCTGCAGGCCCTTCCATCGGCCTTTACCGCGTAACCCGCGGCGGCAGCCACAACACTCCGGTGGAGTTCCTCCGCAGTGCAAACCGCAGCGCGGCAACGCCCGACGCAGCGCACAATATGCTTGGTTTCCGAGTAGTTAAGAGCGATACCAAAGCCGCTGACCTTGAAACTTACCCGGCCGCTGACTACACGCCACGCTATGCAAAGGATGTGAAACAGGGCAAGGCAAGCTGGGGAAACGTTTCTTCTTCTCCCGTGTTTGAAGAGCCAGTCTACTTTGCCATCAAGCCCACCGACGGCACGGTTTATTATTCACACAACCACCAGCCGGCCGTTACCTGGTGCGACAACGGCGACCTGCTTGCCATCTGGTACACATGCGAGGCCGAAGCTGGCCGCGAAATGGAAGTGGTGGCATCACGCCTTCGTAGCGGCGCCTCCGAATGGGAACCCGCATCCTTCTTCTTCAAGGTTCCGGACCGCAACATGACCGGCAGTTCACTGCTCCGCCTTTCAGACGGCGCCCTGATTCACATGAACGGCGTCGGCCGCGCAGGTGAATGGCAGAACCTTGCCCTCTGCGCCCGCCGCAGCTCCGACAACGGCGCCACCTGGAGCGATCCCGTACTGGTTGAACCCCGCCATGTAAAGCGCCATCAGGTTATTTCCGGTCCCATCGTGATGTCGGACGGCACGCTTGTCCAGCTCTGCGACGCCGAAGCTGGCGGCAGCGGCGGCACCTCTATCCACATCTCCGAAGACAACGGCCTCACCTGGGCCGACCAGTGGGACGGCAGCATGAGTTTCTTCATTGCCGGGGAAAGCGGCAGTTCCATCGCCGGCATCCACGCCCAGATTGTGGAGCTTAAGGACGGCTCGCTCATGGCTTTCGGCCGCGGTAATGCCATCGGCGGCAAAATGCCCTGCAGCATCTCCAAGGACAAGGGCAAGACCTGGACCTACAGCGCCAGCCCCTTCCCTCCCATCGGCAGCGGCCAGAGGCACGTACTCCTCCGCCTCAATGAAGGTCCCATAATGCTGGCGTCCTTCAGCGGCAGCGACAAGAAAAACAACGCCGGAATATTCGTTTCAATCTCTGAGGACGAAGGAAAGAACTGGAGCACGCCCAAGCTCCTGACAGACGGCAAAACCCGCACCATTGACGGAGGCGCCCACACCGGGACTTTCACCATGAGCGCCACCCAGGCCGAACCTGCCGGCTACTTCTGCGGCACCCAGACGCCGGACGGAACAATCCACTTGCTTTCCAGCGCCATCCACTATCGTTTCAATCTGTCTTGGATCAAGGCTTGGGAATAAAAGGATTAATCACTATCTTTGAATAGTGAAATTTGTTCTTTTATGAAAAAAGTTGCTCTGGCGCTTGCCAGCGGCGGGCCCAGGGGGTTCGCGTACATCGGGGCAATCGAAGAATTGCTGTCCCGGGGATATGAAATAACTTCCATTGCCGGTGTTTCGGCCGGATCTCTTGTGGGCGGTATTTACGCTGCCGGTGGACTGGAGCCTTTCAAGGAGTGGCTTTTCGGCCTGGATCCCGTGAAGATAGTGTCGCTGATGGATTTCTCCCTCAGCAGGAACTATCTTGTAAAGGGCGAAAAAGTGATTAACGCAATAAAGGAGAGAGTTCCGGACGTAAATATCGAGGACTTGCCAATCCCCTTCACCGCCATCGCCACGGACCTTTACACCGGCGAAGAGGTCATTTTCCGGGAAGGCCCCCTTTTCGAAGCCATACGGGCGTCCATTTCCATACCGTCCATGTTTCGGCCCGTAAAGTGGAAAGGCCGCACCCTGGTGGACGGAGGCATGGTCAACACCTTCCCCCTGAACAGGGTACAGCGCACGTCCGGGGACATTCTGGTGGGCTTCAACGTGAACCAGATTGACGCTGCCGAAATCCAGGGCTTCCTGGACAGCTGCGCCGCACTTGTGGAAGGCCGCGACAGCCTGCCGCTGCGGGGCCGCATCGCCACCGACCTCAAAGAATTGCGCCTGATGCTGGACGGACGCGAGAACCGCCTCCCCGTCGGGGCGGACGGCAACTACTTCTCCATCCTTCAGCGCAGCTTCGGCATAATGAACTGCACCATCGCCCGCATGGGCATAGATATCTGCCCGCCGGACATCCTGGTAGACCTCCCCTTCGACTCGTATCACGGCGTATACGGTTACTCTCACGCGCCCGAAATCGTGGAACGGGGCCGCGCCCTGATGAAAGAAGCACTTGACAGGTATGAAAATAGCTAAATTATTTTAGCTATTTCCGCCGATATTTTGTATATTTGCGCTGTTATGGCAAAAAACATCACAATCAAGGACATAGCCCGCGAAGCTGGAGTGTCTATAGCATTGGTCTCGTTCGTCATGAACAACCGTATCGAGGCCGACGGAAAGCAGAAATACCGCGTCAGCCCCTCAACCAGGGACCGTATCCTGGAGGTTGCCGCGCGCATGAACTATCAGCCCAGTTCGGCTGCTCGAATGCTGCGCAAGGGCCGTACCCATGTAATAGGCGTCATTCTGTCGGACATGGGGAACATCTTTTACGGAACCATCGCCAAGGAACTGGAAAAGATCGCAACCCTGAACAACTACACCCTGCTTTTCGGCAGCTCCGAGGAAGACCCTGAGCGTTTCTGCCGTCTTGTGAAATCCTTCATGGAGAAAGACGTGGAGGGCTTCATCGTGGTGCCTACTGTAGGCAGCGGTCCCTGCATGCAAAAGCTTATGGACTCGGGTGTTCCTTTTGTGGTTATCGACAGGTATCACCCCGACTATAACGTCCCCACTGTTGTCACTGACAACTCGGACGCAACGCGACTGGCCGTTCAGGACCTTCAGAAGCAGGGCGCGAAGAAGATTTGCATGGCGTCGTATGCCATGCGCATTTCGTCAATGACCGACCGCGAAAACCGCTTCAGAGACCTCCTGGGAGACGACGCTCCCATCTTCAACATGGGATTCTCGACCGTTGATTCCGATGCTGACAGAGTCGCAGACGAGATTATCGCCGGCGGATATGACGGAGTTATCGGAGCATCTAACATCCTTACTGTAGCACTCCTGAAGTCTTTGATGCGAAAGGGTGTCAAGGTGCAGGAAGACGTGAAAATCGTCAGTTTCGACTTTTCCAACGTTTACGGCATCTTCAATCCGCCCATCCGCTATGTGCTCCAGCCTCTTTCGCAAATCGCAAGCGAAAGCGCTGAATTCCTCTTCTACCTCATAGAAAAGAAACAGAAAGGGGAAGACATCAGCGGAATAAAAGATAAAATCATACTAAAAGCAAGCTTGAGAAATGATTAAAATTGTAGGCCAGCCGCTCCCCGGCATGCCCTGGGAAGAAAGGCCCGCAGGTTGCAACACCCCTCTGTGGCGATATAGCGCCAACCCGGTGATTCCGCGCGACCTTCTGCCGGATTCAAACAGCATATTCAACAGTGCAGTTGTTCCCTTCCGTGACGGGTTTGCAGGTGTCTTCCGCTGTGACGACACCAACCGCCGCATGGCCCTTCACGTGGGCTTTTCCAAAGACGGCTTCAAGTGGAATATTAAGCCCGAAGTACTTCGCTTCCAATGCGACAATCCCGAGGTGGGCCAGTGGGTTTACGGATATGACCCCCGTGTAGCCTTCATCGAAGACAGATACTGGGTCACATGGTGCAATGGCTATCACGGCCCCACTATCGGCGCAGCATGGACCAAGGACTTCGAAACCTTCCATCAGGTAGAGAATGCCTTCCTCCCCTACAACCGTAACGGCGTTCTGTTCCCCCGCAAGATAAACGGCCGCTTCGCCATGCTATCCCGTCCTTCCGATACCGGCCACACAGCTTTCGGCGACATTTTCTACAGCGAAAGCCCCGACATGGAGTTCTGGGGACACCACAGGCACGTAATGGCCCCCGCTCCATTCGAAGTCAGCGCCTGGCAGTGCATGAAAATCGGCGCCGGTCCCATTCCCATCGAAACCAGCGAAGGCTGGCTGCTTTTTTACCACGGCGTCCTGCGCAGCTGCAACGGCTATGTGTACAGCTTCGGCAGCGCCCTCCTGGACCTTGACCAGCCCTGGAAAGTCCTTGCCCGCAGCGGTCCCTACCTGATTTCGCCCCAGACCCCTTACGAGTGCATGGGCGATGTCCCCAACGTAGCCTTCCCCTGCGCTGCCCTGCACGATCCCGCCACCGGCCGCGTCGCCGTCTACTACGGCTGCGCCGACACCGTCACCGGCCTAGCCTTCGGCTACATCCCCGAAATCATCGACTTTACCAAGCGCACCAATATCCTCTAGCGCCTGAAACTGTTTTACGCCTGCGCCTCTCCGGTGCAGGCATTTTTTATGTTGCTGATTCTGAGGTGGTTACCGGTTTTATGTCTGCTCTTTTTGCGCAGACATGATTCTGGGATATCGCTGGTTATCAAGTACTTGCCGAAAGCTTCTACGCCGACGTTGCAGGTGACGGCAATAATTTGTAATTTTGTAAGAGAAACAGGTCGAAATATGAGAAAGACTTTCCTTGCAGCGGTGGCCGCGCTTGCTACGATATCGTTAAGTGCACAGACTGAGTGGGTTAACCCTTTTATCGGCACTTCAAACTTTGGAACTTGCAACCCTGGGGCGGTGACGCCGAACGGGCTGATGAGTGTTTCGCCGTTCAATGTGATGGGATCGCAGATGAATGTCTGGGACAAGGACAGCCGATGGTGGAGCACGCCTTATGTGGCCGAAAACAGCTATTTCACCGGTTTCAGCCATGTGAACCTGTCCGGAGTCGGCTGCCCGGAGTTGGGAAGTCTGCTCACTATGCCCACTACAGGCCCGCTGGAGGTGGATTATCACGCATACGGCAGTGAGTATCAGGACGAAACGGCCTACCCTGGCTATTACGGCGTAGAACTCATGAGCGGCATAAAGGCCGAAGCCACTGCCACGGTAAGGACTTCGCTTGAGCGCTTCACCTTTCCCGGCGGCGATGGCAATATCCTCCTCAATCTGGGCGAAGGCCTGACAAACGAGACAGGCGCCACTCTCCGGAGAGTTTCCGACACTGAAATCGAAGGCAGCAAGCTGATGGGCACCTTCTGCTACAACCGCGAGGCTGTGTTCCCCATATACTTCGTCCTAAGGGTAAGCAAGGCCCCCGAGAGTTCCGGCTACTGGAAAAAACAGCGTCCGATGACCGCCGAAGCAGCCTGGGACGCCGATGCCGGCAAGTACAAAATCTATCAGAACTACTACCGCGAGCTAAGCGGCGACGACATCGGTTTCTGGTTTCACTACTCCGGTTTGGCCGAAGGAGAGGAAGTGCTCGTTCAGATGGGCGTGTCGTTCGTTAGCGTCGAAAACGCCCGCGAAAACCTCGATGCAGAGCAGCAGAGCTTCGATTTCGAGGCGACATCTAAGGCCGCTTCAGACCTTTGGGCCAATCATCTTGGCCGAATAAAGGTGGACGGCGGCACTGATGACCAGAAAACCATCTTCTACACAGCTCTTTACCATGCCCTTATTCACCCCAACATATTGAATGACGTGAACGGGGAATATCCGCTGATGGAGTGGAACGGGCAGGGAACCGGCGTCGGCAAGGTGGAAGAAGGCCACAACCGCTATACCGTGTTTTCACTCTGGGACACCTATCGCAATCTGCATCAGCTGATTACGCTCCTATGGCCCGAAAAGCAGACGGACATGGTGCGCTCAATGGTTGATCAGTACCACGAATGGGGATGGATGCCCAAATGGGAGCTTTTCGGCCGGGAGACATGGACAATGGAGGGCGATCCTGCCATTTGCGTTATTGCCGATACCTGGCTCCGCGGCGTGAGGGACTTCGACATAGAAACTGCCTACGGTGCATTTCTAAAAAGCGCAGAACTGCCTGGCGCCCAGAACCTTATGCGCCCGGATAACGATCCTTACCTGGACCGCGGCTACATACCACTGAACTGGTTCGCCGCCGATTTCTCCGGCGACAATTCCGTCTCCCATGCCCTGGAGTATTACGTGGCCGATTTTGCACTGTCCCGGCTGGCTTCGGCCCTTGGGCATGCCGATGATGCCGCCCGCTTATACCAGCGTTCGCTTGGTTATCGGCATTATTATAGCGCAGAAGATAAATGTCTGAGGCCCAGGGAGAAAGACGGCAGTTTCCTGACTCCGTTCAATCCCGAAGACGGGGCCGATTTCTCCAACGCCCCGGGCTTCCACGAAGGCAGCGCCTGGAACTACAGCTTCGCCGTTCCGCACGACGTCCTGGGCTATGCCAGACTTCAGGGCGGAGCTAAAGCATTCGTCAAAAACCTCCAGCATGTCTTCGACCAAGGCCTTTATGATCCGGCCAACGAGCCGGACATCGTCTATCCCTACCTCTTTTCTCACTTTAAAGGACAGGAATGGCGCACTTGGAAAGAAGTCGATAAGATATTGGCAATCAATTATAAAAATGCTCCGGACGGCATTCCCGGAAATGACGACACCGGAACCATGAGCGCCTGGGCAGTGTTCTCCATGCTCGGCATCTACCCCGACTGCCCCGGCGACCCTTCCTTCACCCTCACCCGCCCGACTTTCCCCAAAGCAGTAGTCACATTACCCGACGGTCATCAGCTCACCATCACCCGCTCCGGCGCCAATGCTTCAAAAGCCCGCATCGACGGTCGCATCAAAGGCTACCGCATTGACCATCAGGAGCTTATTTCGGCCTCACAGATTTCCTGGCGCTAACTCCGTCGGCGCGCTAAGTAGCTGACTATCAGTAATATCCCAGAATCATGTCTGCTCCAACAGCGCAGACATGAAACCAGCAACTGCCTCAGAATCATCGAATTGAGTTCAAAACCCCAAGCTTACCAGCAGCGACAAGATGCAGCACGAGCTCGCCGAAGAGGGTGTTCTGCCAGGCGAACCAGGGGCGGGTGAAGTGGGTGGCATCGTCTTTTTCGAAGCTTTCGTGGATGAAGCCGGTGCCGGCGTCGGTGGCAAGAAGCTGCTCAATGCAGGCCTTGATTTCGGCATCGTCGGTGGCGGTGAAGGCTTTCATCATTATGCTCATTGGCCAGATTGCCTGATAGCCGATATGCGGTCCGCCGATGCCTTTCCCAGCTTGGCCCTTCCAGAAATAGGGGTTGTATTCGCTCCAGACGAAGTGGCGCGTGTTCTGATAGACAGGGTCCGAAGCCATCGACGGAATCAAATACGCCAGCGACAGCAGCGACGGCACATTGGCATCGTCCATAAGATAGGCGTTGCCGAAGCCGTCCACTTCGTAAGCGTAAATCGGGCCGAAAACAGGATGCTGGACAACAGCGTACTCAGCCAAAGCCGAAGACACTTCGTCGGCCAGAAGGGTGCAGCGCGAGGCAAGCTCAGGCGCGGAATTCACCTCAGAAAGGATTTCTGCGGCCTTCCTCAATATATCCACCGCAAAGAAGTTGGAAGGCACCAGAAATTCGAACTGGGTGGCATCGTCCGAGGGACGGAAAGCGCTGGCAATCAGGCCCACAGGCTTTACAGGATTGCCCCAGCCAACACGGTCCTTGGTGTCCAACTGCCTGTCGGTGACGCGCAAAAAATAATATGGCCCGTCGCCGTCCTTGCGCTGCTGCTCGGTGAAGGTGTCCAAGATTTTCGCAATGGCCGAAATCCAGCTGGAGTCAAACACGGAAGCATCCCCAGTCGTCTTCCAATAATGGTACGCCAGGCGCACAGGATAGCAGTGGGAGTCGATTTCCCACTTCCGCTCGAACACCCAGGGGCTCTGGGCCACTCCAGTATCGTCCTTCGCACCAGCGCCGGTAGGCCCCTGATTGAAGGCATTGGCGTATGGGTCGATGTTAATAAGCTGAAACTGCTGACGAATAACCCCCGCTATCATGGCCTGAAGCTCAGGATCGTACGGGCACAGCTCCACGAACGGCCACACCTGAGCGCCGGAATCTCGGAGCCACATGGCGGGAATGTCGCCGGTATACACGAAGGTAAGGCCCGTCTCCTTGTCGAAATGTACCGTCGTATCCAGCGTGTTGGGGTAGCAGTTGGAGAACATCCAGCGCAGTTTGGGATTCTTAAGCTGGGGCGCGATTTCGGCAATTTTCGCCTCAACGGCCGGCGATGTAAAAAGCCGTTCGGAAGGCCTCTGATCCGGGTATTTCTGGGCGCAGGCCGTAATGGAAATGAACAGGGCCGATATAGTAAGCAGTTTATTCATAAGTAAGTTCTTTGTAATTCCGAAGCAGGGCCCGAATTATTCGCTCATGGAATAAGGTTTGTCCTCCTGCTCAACGCCGCGCTCGCAGGCCGGATCTGACGCCATTGTAAACCGAAGCCTTGCGCCAGCTTGCAGATCCGACATGCGGAGGAAGTTATGGTTCCACGGCTTTCCGTTAAGCTTCAGCGCCTTCACATAGCAGTTTTCAGCCGAATTAGATGGCGTCTCAAGCACCACGTCTCCGCCAGGAAGATGCAACACGGCCTTCCGGAAAAGCGGCGTTCCAAGGGCATACTGCCCGCTTCCGGGGCAAACAGGATAGAATCCCAGCGCCGAAAAAACGTACCAGGCAGATGTCTGGCCGTTGTCTTCGTCGCCGCAATAGCCGTCGGCCCAGGGGGTGTAGAACTTGTTCATAACCTCGCGGATACGCTTCTGGGCTTTCCACGGCTGGCCGCACCAGTCGTAAAGGTAAAGCATGTGCTGGATTGGCTGGTTGCCGTGAGCGTAGTTGCCCATGCCCATCACTGTCATCTCCACAATTTCGTGGATGGGGAAGCCGTAATAGCTGTCATCGTAGTGCGGAGGCATGGTAAAAACGCGGTCCAGGGCATCGGCAAAGGCATCTTCGCCGCCCATAAGGTCGATAAGGCCCTGGATGTCATGGAAGACACTCCAGCTGTAGTGCAAGGGGTTCCCTTCGGTGAAATCGCCGCCCCATTTGAGAGGGTTGAAAGGCCTGCGGAAGCTTCCGTCCGTCAATCGTCCATTCATTAGCCTCACCTCCTTGTCAAAAAGGTTCCTATAATTGCAAGCCGATGATTCATAGGCGCTTACATCCTTTCCAAGCGCCTTCCCCAACTGGGCGATGCACCAGTCATCGTAGGCATATTCCAGCGTGCGTGCAGCGCTTTCGTAGATGCCGGCGTCGCAGGGAACATAACCCAGGGAGTCGTAAAGTTGCCAACCCATCCTTCCAGAAGAGCCGACGGTGGGATGCTCCGCATGCGCGCCATGCGTCACGGCCTCCCAAAGCACGTCAATATCCTGGCCGCGGATGCCGGAAAGGTAAGCGTCGGCCACTACCGAAGCGCTATTGTTTCCCACCATGCAGTCCCTGTGTCCTGGAGAGGCCCATTCAGGCAGAAAACCGCTTTCCAGATAATCATTCACCAGTCCCTTTTGAACTTCGGCCGAAACTTCGGGATAAACCAGATTCAGCAGCGGGAAAAGGCTGCGGAAAGTGTCCCAGAAGCCGGTGTCAGTGTAGAAAGGGCCGTCGTGCACCTTGCCGTCATGCGGGCTGTAATGCACGCGGGTGCCATCGGCCGACACTTCCGAAATGTCCCTCGGGAACAGCAGGCAGCGATAAAGGCAGCTGTAGAAGGTGCGCACGTTGTCGATGTCTTCGGTCGACACTTCTATCCGGCCAAGAGCGTTGTTCCAGGCGTCTCTGGCGGCGTTTTTGGCATTGTCGAAGCCTTCCGGCAGCTCCTTCAGGTTTTGCTCCGCCTGCTCCTGAGAAACAAAGGACGACGCCACCTGCAGGTTCACGGTTTTACCGCTTTCAGCTAAGGCGAAGGCTATGTTTTGGCCGTCATTTTTAGCTTCAGTCAGGGGCGTGTCGGACTTGATAATGAACCAGTTGCGGAAGCCTTCGACCACGCCGCCGTGGTTCTGGACGCTGAAGCCTGTTATGGTGTAGGGGTCTTTCAGCGTTGTCACCCCGCCTTGGTAGGCGTCAATTACCAGGTACGCAGGCTGGTCCTGAGGGTATTTAATCCTGAACGCCGCCGCATGGGAGGTGGGTGCAAGTTCTACCGTAACGTCATGCGAAGCCAGGTAAACGCTGTAACAATAAGGCGTTGCGACCTCCGCCTTATGGGAGAACCAACTGGCGCGCGCTGCTTCGTCCGTTATCGGTCCGCCGGTCACCGGCATAATGCTCCAGGCGCCGTAATCGTTGATCCAGGGGCTTGGCTGATGAGTCTGCTTGAAGCCGCGGATATGCGTTGCATCGTATCGATATGTCCAGCCGTCGCCGTCGGCCCCGGTCTGAGGGGTCCAGACATTCGCGCCCCAAGGCACCGCCACCGCCGGATATGTGTTTCCGGTCGAAAGATTATACGTAGACAGCGTTCCGGTAAGGGTGTTCACATAGTCAACCGGAGCCAATGCTTGTGGGTCTTTCACGCAGGCCAGTACTATTAGCGTCGATAATATGACAGGAATAATTCTCTTCATAGTATATAGTCTTAGCATTGGTAAATATAATGCTTTTTTGGCACAGAAAGTGTATCTTTGCCATGACGAAATTTAGTTGACATGAAAAAACTCCTTGCAGCACTGTTCGCTGCATGTATTTCTTTGAGCCTTAACGCCCAGGTAATACGCACGAACTATCGCTCAAACAACATTACGCACATTTCCACCGAGTATGAAAGCATCCGCATAGGGGCCGATGACGCCATATGCAGGGTGGAGGCTGTAGGTTTTCCGGACGGATCGGTAATGTATCTTCTTTACCTGAACCTCCTGCAAAAATCGGCCTTCTGCGCTCCCAAAAGCGTGAAAATGGGAGTAACGCTTAATAGCGGTAAAGTCCTCAGACTGGAACAGATTGGCGAAGACTCCCCCACCAAGGCGCGTCTTGAAAATGGCCTTTTCCTGAACAGGTTAAAGTATGCTGTGGAAGCATCCGACATGGAAAAGATGGTTCAAGGGATTAAGTCGCTGGACATAATAACCGGCTGGAACCCTGACGATTACATTCAGGCCGACTTTTCCTCCGACGAGCTGGCCCAGTTGCTCAATCGGCACTGCAAATCCATACTTGAAGCATCAGAGTATACCATCGAACTGCAAGCCAGCCTGGGGAACTATACCGAAAACCAGAACAGCGTCCTTTCAATGTCCAATCCAGTAGTCGCGCGTGGCAGTTCCATGGCCTACAACGTTATTCTCTCCCATCTATATTATAAAAACACCAACGAGGAAGACCTGGACCTGGCTTTTGTAATAGGCACCAATGGCAAATACAGAATCCCCCTGGACTCCCCGGTCCGCTTCACCCTTGCCGACGGCTCGGCCATCGAACTCTCCCAAGCCCGCGAAGACGACAACTTCGTGTACCTGTATCCTTCCATTGAAGAACTCCGACGCATGGCGTCGGTCGGAATCACCGCCATTTCAATTACTTACGACGGCGGAATCATGGAAGACACTTTCCCTTCGGCCGAAAACGGCTTTTCCGCAGCCATCTCCCAGCAGCTCCAGCTCCTCCTTTCAGTGAGCCCCCGTTAGAGCCTTGTATATTCCCGAAAAATAGCTAACTTTGCAGTCCCAATGAGGATGGTTCCGTAGCTCAGCTGGATAGAGCAACAGCCTTCTAAGCTGTGGGTCACGCGTTCGAATCGCGTCGGAATCACAACCTATCTTAGCGCCGCTAATCTTCTGATTCAGAGTCGATTAGCGGCGCCTTCCGTTTGCGGATTCACCTGGAATCAATAATTAGCACTTACAAAAAGGCAAATTAGTTTTGTAGATAATTAAGTAAAATTTAGTAAATTTGCATTCGTAAACAAGAGTATAAAATGAGTACCACGTGAGTAATACGTGAGTAAAATTTCCAAAAGATGATTACTTATAGACTGTATTTGGATACAAGGAAACCGGGCAAGGACGGACTGTGTAATTTGTATTTAGTGCTCTCAAAACAGGGGAAGACGGCAATGACTTCACTTAACATGAGGTTGTCCCCGGAGCAATGGAAGGATGATAAAGTCGTAAAACACCCAAACCAGAAACGATTAAATTGCATCCTTACTGCGAAGAAAGGAGATGTAAGCCGTGCTATCCTTGACCTGTCATTTAATGGCGCCTTCGTATACAAAACCGCAAGGGAATCTCTGGACATTCTCTTGGATTATCTTAACCCTGAACGCGCAGAAGAACGTTTAGAAGAACAGCGCAGGAAGGAGACGGAAGCAAAATCCGTCGCCAAGTACTTTTCATCTTTCATCAATAAGATCGAGAACAGCGGAACAAGGGGCCTCTATCTTGCCACCTATAACAAAATGCTCCAGTACTGCGAAGAAGAGGGAATCGACTTTGCTAATCTAACATTTGACGATGTCGATCAGGCATGGCTTGAGGCCTTTGAAAAATACTGCCTAACCACGCAGAAACAGAATACAGCCAGTCGCCATCTCCGCGATATCCGCGCAGTCTTCAACGCAGCAATTGATGATGGCTTGACAACCAAATATCCATTCCGAAAATTCAAGATAAAGGTGGAGGAATCCCGTGACAAATCCTTCACAGCAGATAAGTTGCGCGAACTGTTTAACCATGATTGCTACCCTGGTGGTGAACAGGAAGCCGTGGACATGTTCCTGTTGATGTTTCTTTTGATCGGTATTAACACTGTCGACCTAGCCTACTTGACTGAAATCAGGAACGGAAGAATTGATTACACCCGAAGGAAGACTCATAAGCATTACTCCGTCAAGATTGAACCTGAAGCTAAGAGAATCATTGACAAGTATCAAGGGGAAGATCACCTTCTTAATATCTTAGAACGTGTACCGAATTATAAGACGTATTTTAACCGATTGGGTAAAACTTTGCGTAAGACCGGCAAACAAAGGGTAAGCGGGAAAAGGAGCACCGGACACGCAATCCTCCCAGATGCATGCTTCGGATCCGCACGGACCTCGTGGGCGACAATCGCTCAAGAAGAATTGGATATTGCCCGCGAAGTGATTGCCGCTGCACTTGGCCATAGCACAGTAGATGTCACAACAACATACCTACGCACCAAATGGCGGAAGAAAGTTGATGAGGCAAACAGGAAGGTAATTGACTGGGTTCTTTATAAGAAAAAGAGATAGCAAGCTTAAAAGTGAGGAAACGAGGAATTGCTTAATCAAAATGCTCGTTTGTAGCCAATTATAATTCCTCGCCTTCTCCTCATTATCGCGCTATAACACCATAACAGCACAGATATATGAAGTCACGGAATAAATTGAGTCAAATAATCGGGCCCCAGTATACCTGGAGCCTGATTTAAGACTTATATTAATGATTCAATCAACCGAAGACATCTTCAATAAGGTCTTCAGCTTGTCTCCATATTTAACTTCCATCGAAGCGATATAGGAATTTATAGCATCCCTGCAGCATTCCGACAATGTTTGGTTTTCAAGGAAACAGATGGCACGAAGTTTCGTAACGGTTTCAGAATCAACGCCACTGATACCAATATTAGTCTTTCCCATAAATTTAATAATTAACGCCTGTTACTGTGTTAAATAATCTGAAGCTAATCACAAAGAAGCTAATCACAACAGGTCAATATTCTCAGACTTGGCACGTTTCCGCAGTTCGCTTTCCTTCTCTTTAAGATAGGATGACAGGCTATCACGTACGCAACTGCTGATATTGGTATTGAAGAACAGAGACAGAAGCTTGAGGTTGAAAAACTGTTCATTCGACAAGTATATCGTACATTTTCTTAGATTGCCTTCGGAATTAATAACCTCGGAAGACTTATTGCCGCCCTTTTTGCGGGAACTCACAACGGGTTTGACTGAAGTAGAGACTTCGGCCGGCGCCTCTTTCTCTTCCTTGGAATCTTTATCCGAATTTTCAACAGATGGATGTGAATCCGTTTGTTCCCTTTTTTGTCTCATTAGTTTTCTTAACTCGGAAAACTGATCATCTTCATCGTCATATTTACCCATATACATTCATTTCAAAATCCGTCGCAAAAATAAAAAGAATTTTTCAAAAACAACAGAATTAAATAAATAAATTTTGTAAAATTAAAAAAATATAATAGCGTCATGATGTTATGCCTGTATGCTATCATAGCTCTATAATTCCATAACTCCTAAACGCTATAGCGTTACGAAGTCATAGCTCCATGGAGTTATGGCTCCAAAGCTCCAAGATGGTATAGAGGCAAAATGGCATGACATTATAGAGTAATACATGCTCAAAACTACCCTCAAAAAGGTAGTTCATAATCTCATTCATACTAAGAATAAATTGAAAATATCTTGTTTTAATAAAGCAAATCTGTTTAATTTGCAGATACTTAAATTGTGAAATACACACAATTTTGAGTATTGCTCATCAAGGTGTGTGGTTGACCCACAACCACCCGGGCTGAATAATTGACATACAATTCTTCATCCCTCACCTTGCTTTTTTGAGCTCGAAAATCTACCGATTTTGCTCAAAAAAGATACGCCTTGCAGGCGAGTTCCGCACCTCCGAAGTCGGTGCGTCCTGGCTGGGGCCTTAGAAAAAATGACTGAAACTTTGTTATGAGCAAACAAAAAAATATTGTAAAAATTTCATTATCGCCTATTACAAAATCCCTTCTTGAAATTGAACTTTCAAAAAGGGGATACGGCAATTATTCCAAGTACATAAAGGAAATCCTGTTCGGGAAAAAGAACAATATAATCGAAAAAACCAACAGTAAAAGAAACGAAGCTTCTGCTGACGAATTGATTTCACAAGTCAACCAATTCAGATACTTTCAGAAGTATCACAAACTGCGTTTCATCGAAGATTCACTGTTTGTAAAAAAATACGCTTCTGAAAAATATCCTGTATGGGAACGCCGGACAATGTACTTATACTTTAAGAATGAGGAACTCCTATACTATGTCATGGAACTCATTCCGTACATAGAATCAATTACGGATATTGACGTTCCTCGAATACAAATAGATGTAAAAGACATGTATTTTCCGCTGCATGAAACCTATTACAAAGGTGCAAAAATCGAAAAGCGGAAAGAATATGACAAGCACTATACTTCAGCTACTATCCACATCCGTTTCAATGAATCCGAATACGAATCACTGAAGACAAGAATGGAGAAGGACGGATGGCTGAGCTTCAACGGATTCATTAGATATACGGTTTTTGGATTACACCCCGAAAACAAAATCAAGAAGGAGATAAAGACCTTCAACAAGAAATATGTCGGCCTCCTATTCACGAATATCCTTGCTGATGCAATTGCAAAGCTTGAATATGCAAAATACTGCTATGCCGAAGACATGCATTTCTGGCAGATGACGGGCCCACAGGAATTCGATTATTGGGTTACCCTTGAAAAAAGGTGGCAGAAACGTTTTACGAAAATACTCAAGGCCATTCTTGAATACAGTGAATCCATCATCAAGACATACGGAATCGTACTCGACGAAAAAGGCGAACATCCTTATGAAGATCTTGACATGTCCAACAAGGAAGAGCTCGACAGACTTGCCGAAGAGCTTCGTAATGAGATACTTGAACAACACGGGATTGACATTGCCTATAACGCTACGCAAACGTTGGCCTTTTCAGGAAGGCTCCTCGCGGACGCGAGAATAATCAATGACAAAAATGGCCGTGAATTACTATTTTTCAAAGTTGATTGTAGCAATAATGAACAAGACGAAGATACGTCGTTCAATCATTATAGCTGTGTATACAATGATACTGGATATATATCATTAAAAAAAGGTGACCAGGTATTCGTCGACGGCATCCTCTTCCCATCATTGAAAATAGATGATAAAGGAGAACCGCATATGTCACTGATTGTCAAAGTAATAAATCTGGAAAGGGGAAAAACCGCGACGCGGAATGGATAATTATCATTCGGAGGGTTCTTTCGTATCTTGTGTTATACTATAATTATACTGCCTTTGCATATGGAAAAAGCAAAAAGTGTGGGCAGAACTGGTTGTCACCTTAGTTGTCGCTTTTTACTTTTTCCTTTTTACGTTTTTGGGAATTATATACTTGTTGTCCAAGTTATAATTTAGTTATTTCATCACTAATAAGTGCATAAGGTATATTTTTACAAGAATGACCCTTTTCACAAACAAGTTTTCCCCACCAATTATTCCTCGTTTTATCATACATCACTATAAGGTCATAACCCCACTTGTTGTGGACTTTATCACCAATTTTTAAAGTGTTTCCAAACCTATCTTTCATAAAGCATTGATATTTAGTTAATTATTTCAATTTGTGGACAACTGATATATAGTCCCCCTTAATTTCCTGCCAAATTCTCATCTATAGGATATTCTGACAGGGAGCGATGATTGAGAAGCCGTTTAGTGGCTTCCTCCAGCGCCTTGCATTTTGCTTTAAGTGTGCCTCCGTAACGGGAGTGTCGTCTAAGTAAAGGGCTGCATCGCATTAAATATTATCCGCGCCTCGTATTAGCCTCTTCGATGGTCTCAATGACCTTGATTCCCCTTTTCTCCAGACACTTCGGGCACAAGGTATAGATCCATTTATGCTCCCCTACCACCCGTTTGGCCGGTTCACCACAATCCTCACAGATATGTATGGACTGCCGTTCGGCACCTAGAATCATCTCATGGATTTCATCTGGAGCATTGTGGACATATATACGCAGCATCCCGAACTTTTCTTTAATCTGGCTGACCTCGATGTTGGCACCTTCAGCATTGAGCTGCTGGATACGTTGGTAAATTGGCTCAATAAGCGGCCTCCAGCCCTTGCCGGCGTCGACGCCAAATAGTTCGAACGGGGTGGGCGGTTCATGTTGAACTTTCATCATCAGTTATTTACGGTTCCGTTTAAAGAGAACTTGGTTCCCAAAAGGAACCAGCTGAGCAGTTGCAGGCCGAAAGCCTGCCAGAAAGCGAGCTCAGGGAGGTGAAAGATAGCCGGCATCAGCCAATTCCAAAGCAACTGCACCGGCCACGCCAACACTAGTGCAATTAATGCGGTCACCGTAAATGTGACAAGGAATGCACCGGCGACCAAAAGGTACTTGTATAGTTTATACATATCAATAGGGTTATGAATTCAGCAACGCAATTATCTTGTCGGCATCCTCATCAACTAATCCCATACGATGGTCAGTACGGTATTGATTATCCAAGCCCAGGTCGTCATCATCTATTATGACATATCGGTCATCAGGATGCTGTTTTAACCAGTATCTGATGGCCTCCTTCTTATCCAAGATCCACACTGGAACAATGCCGGCCAGTTTACCCGGCATCGGCACATACTCCCAAATCCTCTGGAGCTGTACCGACCAAAGATTCCGCCAGGAAGAGGAAACGATTATCTCTGCTCCGGTTTCGTCGACGATTCCTTTAAGGATGGCTATGCACTCCGGATCGAACCAATCCAAACCGTAGATATTCGGCTCAGCATGTTCGCGGTAGCATTTCAACGAATAACGGTGGGACGTGATAACTCCATCGAAATCCAACAGAATGTACTTTGCCATTTTTTCCGTAAGATTATCCAGAATAGAAGCCATTGTCAAGGACACCTCGCACAAGTTGATACAGACGATCACCGGCGTCTTCTTTGAGCCCTTGGTCTCGCCTTTTGCAGGACGACATCCATACGAGATGGGCTCTCTCATAATCTTCAGCGGCCTCGCGAAGGGCTTCCTTCGTCACCTTCGCCGGAATATTGTCATTCAGTTCCATGTTGTTCTGGCTGTAAGAGTGGTTAAAACTGCATACAAACTTCCCGCACCACATTCATGCACTGTCTGCAGTCGGCAGCCCTGTCCATACAAGGTGCCCCAGCCAGATAAAACACTTGATCCCAAGTGGAAGACTCAGAGTTAGTCTTTGGCGCCGAAGAGGCGATAACACATACCGTTACAAAGTTAACCAAAAAAAACTACAATTAAAATTCTCAAACAATATATAAAGCGATAAATATATAAAGCGATAAATATATAAATAGAAAATTCAATCTTCTCGCTAAACATCTCCTTCACGCGTCAGTGACGGAGATGTTTTATTTCGCTCACAGAAGGGCGAATAATGCCCTTCTGGAACAACAGAATAAAAAACTTAAAATTCAAACATCATGAAACAACCTAATTCAGATCCTCCGAAACCGAAGAAAAAAAAGGTTATGATCTTCCGAGAACGTGTCCAGGGAAACACGGTGTACAGTATCGGTTTCAATTCTGAGCATAAAGAGAATGAAGATGAGAAAACGAAGGAAGAGGAAACCGAAATAGTGAGAACTCGCCCTCCACCACGCTGGATTATCAAACCATTTAAAATCAACACTTTATCATTATTTATCACAATTTAAAAACATAAAAAATGTCAACAAAAATGAAACAAATTTCTACAGAAACCCCGGAACAACGTCAGGCACGGTATCGCCAAAACCAGAAAAACCGGGAGGCTCACGTCCGGGAGGAAAGAAAGCGCGAGGTCGCTCAGAATCAGACTAAAGATCGCCGGCTATCTTTCCTCGTAAGCGTAATAACCGCGTTAGGTTATAAGCTTTCCCAGGTGGGCCGGATGTGCGGGTTCAGCCAGCAGTCCATCTCCTGGATGTTCGGAGTCGTGGATGACTGCCTGCTTTCGAAGGCCGAAAAGCTTCTTGGAGCGGTCGGCATCACACTCAAGGTGAGAATCAAGAAGGAGGGATCAGTTCCTCCTAGATCGCCAAAGCCGAAGTCTGGATCCAACAAGGGTGTGAAGTTCCGGATAGAAGGTCGATTCGCAGAGGAGGTTCATCTTACAAACCCTAAGATGCCCGATTACGTCAACAACTGCACCCCATCAGACAGGATGTATTTCCTCGCACTATACCTTCCTACATGCGGGATGCCCATCACCAGCCTCATGAAGAAATGCGGGATTCAGATGGCCAGTCTCAGCTACATCTTCACGCATGACGATATCAAAATCTCTCAGTTGTTTAAGATTGCCAAAGCGACTGGTGGAGAAATCGTCTGGAAGGTCGACTGAACCATTATGAGTACCCTGGGTGGGGCTGATGTTTTGCACTTTTTGCGAATTATCACTACATTTGCCTAAGGGTATGCAGACATCCTATTACCAGGCCGATTTAATCGAATTCCTACACTAATGTTATAAGGTCCGGCGGCTATGGTAATAGGTTTTTTGTAAGAAGAAGCTGGCCCAATTTGTAATTCCGATATGTTACTAAAAGAGGGACGTAGCCTTTCAGCTGCGCCCCTCTTAGTATGAAAGGAGAAAGGGCGGTGTTTGCCAACCTGCTGATGGATGTTTCTGCCCGGTGGTCAAATGTCATTAATCGACAAGTTTCCCAATTCAATTTTGTTTTTTCTTGCGTTCTTCTCTTTTGCTTGGAAATGCTCTACTTTCTCTTGAAGTAACGCCGCGTTAAACTTCTCGGGATTCCGTTTAACTTCAATGACATCCAGGATGTCACCGTTTAACCGCTGTGCGACAATGTCCAGTTCGCACTGCTGATGGTTTCCTTTACCGTCTGTATATCCTTTCGGGTCCCACCATCCGCCAATATCTCTGTAGCTAAGGCTCTCTACCAGCTTGCATTTGAAGTAGCGTTCCAGGACATCCCCGGAATATGTTTCATAGTCATCTTCCATTATTTGCTTAAGAACCGGATACTGACCGATTTCAATCAGTCGCTGGTTCTTTTCCACATAACGAAACCAGAAGCGAAGGAAGATGTCACCAATCTCAAATCGTACGGTTTGCGTCTTAGGCTTCGCCCATATAGGCCGAACTTTACGCACCAGTTCGTAGGTCTCTTCCAATTTCTTCAAATGCCCTCCCAGGCTCTTTCCTCCCAGATAGTCCTCGATTTCCGCTTGCGTGTTATATCCGAGCGATATTGCCTGAAGGATAGAAAAATATGTAGAATACTTCTTGCCGAATTCCTGAACCAGCAATTTCTTCCCTTCCTCGATAAGAGGTGAATCTGCCTTGCATATCTGAGCTATCATTTTCTTGCATGTCGTGGCTTTGAGGTCCACCAGGAACTCAACGTATTTCGGGATACCTCCGGTGTAGGTATAAAGAGCCAACAAATCATCGTTGGAATACCCTGGCGCATAGTCTTCCATGATTTGCTTTAGGATGGCGGTTGGAAATGCCTGAAGCTTAACTGTGGCATCCTGACGGCCATATAATGGCTCCTTGCGGTGCTTGAAAAGCTTCTCCATCAGTGAGTAGACCGAGCCGCTGACTACCAAGTTGACGTGACTTTCTTTCTGGTACTGGTCCCACCAGTTCTGAATGTCCCCGTAAATGGAAGGGTTTACATCCAGGAAGTTTTGGAATTCATCGAATACGAGCGTAAACTTACGCTTCTTTCCCTCTTCCATAAAGAAGCGGAACACGTCGCGGAAAACGTTCATCGGGGGGACGAACACGCCCGTGGTCGCCTGAAACGCCTCACAAAACTCCTTGCAGAGCACAGCTTCCGTTTTCTTTCCGACAAAAAGATATACGTAGGGCTCATCCTTATACGCTTGTTTTATGAGGGTTGTCTTGCCGATACGGCGCCGACCTGTGACTACCGTAAGACGTGAATAACCCTCATAAGATAGTTCCCGCATCTGGCGCAGCGTTTCCAACTGATCTTCTCTGTCATAAAACTTCATATTATCGCAAATTTTACGGCTGTAAATTTTACGGCCGTTGCAAAGTTAATAAAAATAACGAGACTTACAAAAATACGCTTATTATGGTTTTACAAGAAAAACTTTCATCGTGTAAGTATGTGTTTGATTCTTGTCTCTTCTTCTGTGAAAGTGACAGTTCCGAATAAAGACGTGAGTCTTTTCGGAACAGTAATCTTTTCGCTAGCTTTTGGTAGCGCTAGTTCACTTGTATTAATCAAAGGCGTTAGAGTTAGTCCGCCATCGGCTGTCTCTTCTATGGTAAAACGGGTGTTCGGGGTAATGCCTTTTGAGCGCATCCATTTCGCGGGTATAATGACTGCGTGGCTTGTACCGACCTTTATGAGAGAAACAGTACTTGGCATATACATTAGTTTTTACAAAGATGTCGCAAAGTGAATAAAAACAATGAGATTTAAACGTAATGTCCTTTCATGGAGAAGATATAGACCAGCACCGTGTCGCCGTCAACAGAGTAGATAATCCTGTCTGATTTATTGATTCTACGGGACCATTTGTCACTGAGGTTATGCATCAGGGGGTCTGGTTTCTCTATGCCGGAGAAGGGATGCTCTGCAATGTCGCGTATGATCTCTTTTATTCTTTCCTTCCGGGGGAAAAGGCAGTCCTATAGCTCCTCAATGTTCACGACTTCATAGTTCCCGTTCTTCACGTCCTCGTCTCCCTGACGGATAGCCTCAAACAGCTCAGGCTGTGACATAATGTAAGCCGTTTCCATCAAGGATTCGTACTCTTCCATTGACATAATCACAACGGTGGAACCTCCGCCACAGTTTACGACCACGTTGTCGGAATCTTTGACAACTCTGTCAAGATAACTCTTTAAATTTGACCTGAGGTCAGTATAAGAAGCTGTAATCATATCGCTACAAGTACTTAAATACGTACGCAAAGATGGTGTTTTGTGTTTCTAACCATAAAAATTTTAAATATTTTACGGTTCGAACCTTAAATGGTTTAAGGAAACGCCCCCTAGGAACCACCGGCGTCTATATACCACTTACGCGGGCGTATATCACGGCTCTGTTGTCCATATAGACTTTGATTATCGTAAAATGGGTTTTATCTCTTTAAACTGGCAGAAAAATGAATGATGCCTATAAGCGTAGCCGGTTCCAATGGGAACAACAAGTGTTATCTTTGATAAATCTATAGATTCTTCTTGACATGAAAAGAAGTGATGTTTACCGATTGGAACATATGCTGAATTATCAAACAGAAGGCGGATTTCCTTTAGGCCTTTGCAATTCTTAAATGCGCAATATCCGATTGATGTGATAGAATCGGGAATCTCAATAGATTTGAGGCCTTCGCATCCACAAAACGCGTGGCTTTCGATTGACGTCACAGAGTTTGGAATATCAGCAGAAGTAAGGTTTTTGCAACCCCAGAACGCGCCTTCTCCGATTGACGTGACAGAGTTTGGAATCTCAATGGACGTGAGACCATCGCAATCACAAAATGCGAAATCTCCGATTGATTTGACGGAGTTTGGAATTACGGAGTTCTTGCACCCATAGAATAACCGACTTTTATTGATATCCAATAAACAATTGTCAATAGAACAGAATGTGGTATTCTTTTCATGAACTGTAATTGATTCCAAGGCAGAGCAACCAGTAAATACGCACCACCCAATATATGTAACAGAATCGGGAATCTCAATAGAGGCGAGCTCTTTGCAACCCCGAAATGCGTTATCTCCGATTGACGTGACAGAGTTTGGAATCTCAATGGAGGCGAGGCCTTCGCAATCACGAAACGCCTGGCTTTCGATTGACGTCACAGTGTTTGGGATCTCGATGGAGGTAAGGCTTTTGCAACCTAAAAATGCGCGTTGTCCGATTGTAGAGACAGAGTTCGGAATCTTAATGGAGGTGAGGCCTTCGCAATAACGAAACGCCTCACTTTCGATTGACATGACAGAGTTTGGAATCTCAACGGAAGTAAGGTTCTTGCAAAGCCAGAACGTGCCCCTTCCGATTGAAGTGATGGAGTCGGGAATATCAATAGATTTAAGGCCTTCACAACCTCCAAACGCTCCCACCCCGATTGACGTCACAGAGTTTGGAATTTGAATAGAAGTAAGACCCTTGCAATCACAAAACGCGTCATGTCCGATTGAAGTGACAGAGTTTGGGATCTCAATGGAGGTGAGGCTTTCACAACCATAAAACGCCTGGTATTCGATTGCTGCGACAGAGTTTGGAATCGTAACGGTGGTAAGGTTTTTGCAACGCCAGAACGTGCCATGTCTGATTAAAGTGACGGAGTTTGGAATCTCAATAGAGATGAGACTTTCGCAATCAGAAAACGCGTCATGTCCGATTGAAGTGACAGAGTCTGGAATTTGAATGGTAGTAAGACCTTTGCAACCCTCGAACGCACAAGATCCGATTGACGCGACAGAGTTTGGTATCTCTAAGAAAGTAAGGTCAGAACAACCCTTAAAAGCAGCGTCCTCTATCTTCAGCACACCAAATGGGATGATGGCTCTTTTTCCATGAATGTATTTTTCGTACTCCTGCAGCATTCTTAATCTTTGGTTTATTGTACATCACAAATATGGTGGCTTCCCACTTAATAAGCAAGAAAAAAGTACAACAAATGAAGGTGTTGGCAAAGTACAACAAAAAACTTCCGGCAATCGGTCCTGGGTAAGTGCTCACTATTAATTAAAGGTGCGGCTTCCCATCGAGCACCCCCAGTGCTGGAAGTACGGCCCAGTGTTCCCGAGGGCTGAGCTTAATGCCGTCCATAAGAGCCCCCGTAGTCCTTATGGGAAGACTAAGGCGCAGAAGCCTGACAGGTGGGGTGTGCCGATACTGGTGCAGGAAATAGCTGTGTTCTTCAGGATACTCATTCGACGGTGTACTCGGCTGTGGCTCCATACAGTATTGTGCCTGAAGACTCGGCTTTGACAACAAAGGGGTCAGAGCCTTTCTTTACTTCAATTCTAAGCGCAATTTGTGCTCCGGAAGTTGTAGTGCCATAAGCTTTTATCGAGAATCTTGCTTTGAAACCTTTCGGTACTGGGCCTATTGTCCTTTCGAAATTTTCGCCAGCTATGTTAGTCAGTCTTACTGTTTCTCCTTCAGGATTGATGTATGATGCATCATATCTGACCGGAATACCGTTTGCTGCGTACTTTACGAAATAAGATACATCTTCTACAGTGCCTTCTTGTTGTTGATTGTCGAAGGAATCATTATTACCCTTGGTGCACCCCCCTAAGAGGAAAAGTATTAGTGGGATAGAAATAATCAAATTTCGCATATCGTAGGATAGTTTACTTCGGGTCAAAGATACAACAATCATTTGAAATCTAATTCCATTAATGAAAAACATTCATATTCTACCGCCGACTACCTGCCATGGAGCAAAGCCATGCACCTTGTGCGGTCATTCTAAAGGACGATAACTTCCGTATGAGCCTGATGGTCGGATGGGAGTATTTCTACCACGAGGTGTACCGCAAATAGCAATAAAAAAGAGTTCCGAGTGCAGCGCGCGATTACTTTCCCGGTTAACTCTCAGAACTCTTAATTAATCGAAAAAGGGACCGAAGTCCCCTATCTTGTTCCGCTGACTACGCAAGTCTGCTAAGATTATTTCTAAAGGGCAAAACCCTTCGCTGTTGCCGTAACAAAAAACCGGAGATTGTTGGAAACTTTTTCCGGAAAATATTTCCGGTTTATTGTTCATCGCAAATAAAGTGGCTTCCAAATTAATAAGCAAGAAAAAAGTACAACAAAATAACGTCCGCCGACCGAATTATGTTCAAAAAGGATTTTTGTCTTTATCCTCAATTAATACTATATTTGTAAGTATCCACTTATTATAACCCATGAAACGAATCCTTCTACTCTGCATAGTCCTATTCATTTGTGCTTCATCTTTTGCTCAGCAGAAAAATGCGACCGTTACCCTTAAGAATGGGACCACTCTTACTGGAGCTATTCTGGAGTTGAACCCCACCTCACATATAACTATATCTATTGCCGGATTTGAGACTAAGATAAGTATGTCCGAAATAGAATCTATCTCCGAAACCGGATTTGATACAAAGGATAGTAACTTCCAAGTAGAAGCCATCACTGCCTCTGGGTATACTGATTTAGACATTAATGAAACGGAAGAAGACTATCCACAGACTTTTCTTCTGGAAGTTGGCCCATATAAGATTGAAATGACTCTTGTAAAAGGAGCCACTTTTAATATGGGGTACGATGGAAATGGAAGTCGGGCCATGAATAGCGAGCCGATTCACGAAGTTACGCTTAGCAGTTTTTATGTAAATACTAAGCCTATAAGCAAAGAAATAGCCTCTTTTCTTAAGAAGGGTAGCGGTGCTGGGAAGTCCGAATCAACATATCATCCATCCGAGCAAAAAGATGCATTGGCAATTGTTGATAAGATAGCCGAGATTGCAGAGATTCCAGTCGGATTGATTACAGAGGCTCAATGGGAGTATATCGCAACCAGGAGTGAATTTTTCGCCCTAGGGGAAACTGCATTTTGCTATGATTACTATGGTGAGTATTCCCCTGTTCCGCAAAAAGACCCTATAGGGCCAAAGAAAGGACGTTCTTCGGTTATCCGTAAAATGTCCGACGATTCTAGAATCTATGCGCGTTTAAATACTTATAATAGTCCCCAGTACCAATTCTTCCACTTCGCAATTCGTTTCACTTGCCCGGCGGCGGCAATTAAATAATCAGTTGCCGTTTTTGCAAGATATTAGATTCTCCGAACTTCTTCCCTTCCTTTGGGGAAAATATGGTTTTACCACCCATTTTTGCAATCATTTCCTTTTGGTTCTGCCTTATATAGTGAAACGTCCGAGGACTGTTAGTGTATCGCCTTCTTGACGCCCATCCAGCAGAAACCCGCGCTGAGCGTGGCTGGGGGCATAATAAAGGTCGCGGGGAGATAAATCAATAAATCTTTAAAGCAATTATTTATTGTTCTGTTTGGGGTTTACGGACTCTGTGAGGCATGTTATCTGGGAGGACCATGGATAGTTCCATGAAGCCGGCATACTCCTCGCCGTCATACCAGGGGCATTGGAAGATTAACTTCTTCTGCCCTTCCTTCTCGACTGTGTATACATTGGTGCGGGGATTCTCCAGCATGTCGGCAAGGAGGCTCCTTGCGGGTTCGGGATGACAGTCAAGGACATTCTTCCCGATGATATCCTCACGCCCCGGTTTTAGGAAGGTCCTCCGGGACTTTCCGTTCATGTCTAGGATGGTCCCGTCCTTGGAGCAGATTGTGACGGCTACATCGGCCCCTTCAAAATAATCGCGTTTCATATAATAAGTCTTTCATCAACCTCGTCAAGCAAATTCCAAAGCCCATCCTCACTCAGCACGCCACGCTTCAGGTCCTTCGGCAATTTTCCCTGTTCATCTGCCTGAAAGTCATTCAGCAACTGGCCCGACTCATAGTACGCACGGAGAATAACGATGTCTTCACTGAATTCACCGAGCTTTTCTTCGGCTTCTTTCACGTCTTCCAATGCAGCCTTCACCCTGTCAAAGCGAGCCTCCATGTCTTTAATCCGGGCTGTTCTGGAGGTGCGTTGACGTTTAGTTTTCTGCGGTTTCATGGAAATCGGTTAATCTTGCGTATGGCAAACTTACATAAAAATCCTAGATTTTTATGTAAGTTTGCAGTGCATAAGAACGCCAGGAGTCCTTATTCGAAGACTAAGGCGCAGAAGCCTGACAGGTGGGGTGTGCAAATACCAGATGAAGAGATGGCTGAGTTCTTCAGGGGAGGAATGTCCGGATACCCTTTCGTCGGTCTTTGGAATTGAAGGTAAGAAATGCTAAATTTGCTAACATGAAAAAGATTATAGTCTTATTGCTTTCCGTTCTTGTGTCCATGCTTTGTTACGGGCAGGATACACGAGTAAGCGCTAATGCGCATCTTGGAGGTCGCAACGTTGTTGGCTCAATACCCTTGCCTGCCGCGGTGACATCATCAACGACCGGTGTTGTAGTGGTGACGATTCATGTTGACAGGTATGGTACAGTCACAGAAGCGATTCCCGGAGCCGAGGGAACAACTATTACAGAAAAAGAGATATGGGCTGCAGCCAGGACAGCTTCTCTGAAAGTCCATTTCAATCAGAGTGCTAGTGCTCCCTCGGAACAGACCGGAACGATAACATATGTATATGTATTAAGGGCGGATTCGGAAATTTCGGAATATACCCCCATAAAGGATATCGTCAAGTACCTCGATAGAGGTGAATTCTGTATCAGGGCGGCTTTTGTCGAGACAATTAATGAGTCGGAGCTCCTTTTCACTGTCGAGGATGAAGACTATATCATTCCCATCCGGCTGGTAAAGAATGACCTTGGGGCTGTGAAGCGTTTCCGCGCTCTCAATCTCCACTGTGGAGACTCGCTTGTCATACGCGGCAGGCTGACCCCCATTGAGGTGCGACGAGATTTTTACAAGGGACTAGCTGATGCTGAGATAATGGATAAGAAAGGATGCGAGGCGAATGACTCAAGTCACTTGAACTATGGCCATGTGCGCGAGGCTTCAGAACCTGTAAAATACCAACTCATTGAAGTAAAGCCTTCATTTAATGGAGGAGATGCCAACACGTTTTCAAAGTGGGTCAATGAAAACCTTTCGTTTCCTGAAGGAAGCAATGTCTCCGGCCGCGTCATCTTGGAATTCACTATAAAGGCTGACGGACGAGTAACCGATGTGCACGTTATACAAGGTGTCCGGGATGATATTGATGCCGAAGCCGTTCGGGTCATTTCGCAGTCCCCAAGATGGAAGCCTGGAAGGCGTGGAGGCGAGGCCGTTGACGTGCTCTATACGTTCCCTGTAATAGTACAGACAAAGTGATTCTCCACAGGGTGACGCGCCTGTCTCAGTGGTAAATTAATAATCAAAAGAATACTGATATGAAAAAAGTTCTATTTGTAGGAGCGTTAGTCATGGGTTTGCTGTTTTCTTCCGGTCAT
>Ga0310697_10000284_pt1 | contig 71244 bp, 63 predicted proteins | sample 172DNAGHGlowgp2_FD_203883 | JGI IMG/M metagenome (GOLD analysis project Ga0310697, IMG submission 203883) | Sheep rumen microbial communities from Palmerston North, Manawatu-Wanganui, New Zealand - 1728 DNA GHGlow gp2 (v2) (version 2) | ecosystem: Host-associated > Mammals > Digestive system >...
ACCGTCGACGAGCTGAACGGCTACAAGAAAGGCGAAGGCGTCAGCGACCTGATGCGCATCCCCAACCTGACCTGGATCAACGACTACCAAGCCTACTTCTATGCCTTGGGCGAAGAGGGCATCACGCTCAACAAGATGGACCTCAAGAAAAAGACCATCGACAAGATGGCCTCCATACCGCAAGACGCCGAAAACCGCACCATTAGCGACGCCTCGCTGCGCGTGGCCTACACCATAGGCAACAACCTTTATGTGACCAACGGCGACAAGCAAATCCAAATCACCGACAACCCCAAAGGCGTGGTGGCCGGCCAAAGCGTGCACCGCAACGAGTTCGCCATCAACGGCGGCATCTTCTGGTCGCCTGACGGCAAACAACTCGCCTACTACTCGATGGACGAGCGCATGGTGACCGACTATCCATTGGTCGACATCACCGAGCGCATCGCCACCGCCAAGCCCATCAAATACCCCATGGCGGGCATGACGAGCCACCAAGTGACGCTGCACGTCTATAGCATCGCCACCGGCAAAGAAATCGTCGTGAAGACCGGCGAACCCGTCGACCAATACCTCACCGCCATCACATGGAACCCCGACAACAAACGCATCTATATCGGCATCTTGAACCGCGAACAGAACTATCTGAAGTTCAATGAATACAGCGCCACCACGGGCGACTTCATCCAGACCATCTTCGAAGACCGCGACGAACAGTATGTGGAGCCCCAAGGTCCCGCCTACTTCCTGCCCAACAACCCCGACCAGTTCATCTGGAAGGCCCAACGCGACGGCTATTACCATCTCTACCTCTACACCATCAGCAAGAAACAAGTGCACCAACTCACCAAGGGCGACTTCGTCATCACCGACTTCAACGGCTTCTCGAAAGATGGCCGCAAGATCTACTACCGCTCCACCGAGGTCAGCCCGCTCGAACGCCACTGCTACGTGATGGACATCAAGAGCGGCAACGTCACCAAACTGACCAAGGAACACGGCACCCACGATGGCAAGCCTTCGGGCAGCGGCAAGTATTTCCTCGATTTCTACAGCAGCACCGACGTGCCTTACAACGTTGACGTGCAAGATGCCAAAGGCAAGTTCGTCAGCCGTCTCCACGAGGCCGAGAACCCGCTGAAGGACTACAACATCGGCGAGACCACCCTCGGCACGCTGAAAGCCGAAGACGGACAGACCCTCTACACCCGCCTCATCAAGCCCTACAACTTCGACGCTTCGAAGAAATATCCCGTCGTGGTCTACGTGTATGGCGGTCCCCATGCCCAGCTCATCACTGACGACTGGACGGCTGGCGCAGGCATCTACCTCAACTACCTCGCCCAAGAAGGCTTCCTCGTCTTCACCCTCGACAACCGTGGCAGTGCTGACCGTGGCGAGGCCTTCGAGCAGTGCATCCACCGCCAATGCGGCCAACTCGAGATGCGGGACCAGATGGTGGGCATCGAGTGGCTGAAGACCCTGCCCTACGTCGATGCCGACCGCATCGGCAGCGATGGTTGGAGCTATGGCGGCTTCATGTCGACATCGCTGAAAATCAACCACCCCGAGGTGTTCAAGGTGAGCGTGGCTGGCGGTCCCGTGCTGGATTGGAAGTACTACGAAATCATGTACGGCGAGCGTTACATGGACACGCCCCAGGAGAACCCCGAAGGCTACGAGCTGACCAGCTTGGAGAACAAGACCGACAAGCTGGAAGGCAAGCTCCTGATGATCCACTGCACCACCGACCCCGTGGTGATGTGGCAGCACAGCCTCGTCTTCGTCGAGAACTGCATCCACAACGGCAAGCAGTTGGATTATTTCGTCTATCCCGGCCACGACCACAACGTCTACGGCATGGACAGGGCACATCTGATTACCAAGATTACACAGTATTTTAAGGATAATCTGTAATTTGACTTGTTTCTACCAAAAAAAAGATGTGCCAATTACAACGGCGCATCTTTTTTTGTATTTTTTTCTCTTTAACAGGGCTTTCGTTATTGTATTTTTTCTATTTTTGCAAACGATATTCCCTTCTTCAAGGAAGAACAGACTATGTCCATTCATCAATGTAGCTGGAAATCAGCGCAAAATGAATAGATTTAATAGACAAGAAAAATCGAATTGCCACTGCATGAAATAAGTGCGGTGTCCCTCTTCTTTTTCATTTATTCTTTGCGCTTGCCCATGGTTACAAAGGATGAAGTCCTATGGTTTCCTATGCGTGTAACATACCATAGAGAACTAAAAATCAAGGTATTGCTTGACCAATTAAACATTGAGAATTTCCTACCTATGCGTTACGAATTGGTGGAAACAAAAAACGAAGGGAAAAAACGCCTACTGTTGCCAGCCATTAACAACCTGATTTTCGTCCATACATCGCAGGCCATCTTGACCGAATTAAAAATGACGCGAAAAGAGTTTTCGCCCATGAGATACATGATGAAAAAGTCTAAACACGACGATGGCATCGCGGAAATTATCACCGTTCCTACCAAACAGATGGACAACTTCATGAAAGTCGCATCGGTACAAGATGACAGGGTATTCTTCCTGAACTATGACGAAATCCAAAGCATCAGTGGAAAACGTTGCAAAGTGATTGATGGCTATTTTGCAGGCGTTGAAGGCACAATCAAACGCATCAGTAAAAACAAGCGCGTCGTTGTTCTGATTGACGGCATTGCTGCCGTTGCCATTGCCTTTATCCCTGCAAATTGTTTGACTCTTGTATAACAAACCAACATACATGGACAAATATACCAAATTATTAGAAAACATGCCATTCGACTTGCTGCATATTGCGCAGTCGTTTGCCAACGACAACAAGTCGCCCAAGATAGAACCGGCACACCTGCTCAGAGCACTTCTGCACAAGAGCGCCGGATTGGTCAACTTCATTGAGGACACGCTCGACGAGGACTACTATTATCTTGTCGACTGGGCCGACATGAGAATGCAACAATGCGAGAAGTCGCCATATCCGATGAAAGGTGTCGAACTCGCACGCGACTCGGAAAGTGTGGTCAAAGAAGCCCTCGAAATCAGCGAGAAGTATGGGCTTGAAGGCGTCAATGCGGTGTGTCTGTTGGCTTCACTTGTCACACCAGGCATCGGCTTCACCTACGAGCAACTGAAAACATTGCCGCTTCAAGCCGAGAAAGTACTGGAAACACTGCAATCAGACGGCGTAGCCAAACCAGTTGCAAGAAATAGTGCGTCTTTCAATATTAATAATAAGGTGTCGGGGAACGATATGAGCGACTATTGCCTCCCAATGATTGACTACATTCCCGAGACGGCTCCCATCGGCTTCGACAATGAAATCCTTGCCCTTATTGAGGTTCTTGCCCGCAAGGACAGGGCCAATGTGCTGATCGTTGGCGAAACAGGTGTAGGCAAAACCAGTCTTGTCAACAGCATCTTGCAGCGTTTGCGCGACAAAAAAGTGCCTGGTTCGCTCGAAAAGCTCCAGCCATTCGAACTTGACTTGATTGCCATCAGCCAAGGCGTGAGCTACAAAGGCGAGATAGAAGACCGGTTCAAAACCGTAGTCGAGAATCTGGCAAACATGGAGCAACCCTTGTTGGTCATCGAGAACTTCCACCGTGTCGAGGACAAGCAGTCGGTGCTGAACGGATTGCTGCCCGCCATCAAAAAACTGCTTTCCAAAAACCAACTACAATTCCTTTGCACAACCACAGTTGACGGCTACACCAAAGACATCGAAAAAGACAAGGAATTCACCGCTTATTTCGAGAAAATCAACATTGAGGAGCCTGACGGGCAACAAGCCATTGAAATCATCAAATCGAAACTTGTAAGCTACGAGCAATACCATCACCTTGCCATCGAAGAAGACGTGCCGGCCGAGATTGTGCGCCTCGCCAAGCGATACATGCCCGATCGCAGGCTCCCTGCCTCAGCTTTGGACTTGCTTGACCGCGCCATGGCCTCGGTTAAGATCGCCAACGAGATGGCAACGCTTTCGGAAGGAATGGTTGCCAAGCAGGAGAAACTCCAAAAGGAAGCCGTGCGCAATGTGGTCTCCAAAATGACTGGCATCCCAATGGGCAACATCCAGTCGGAGGAGCGCCAGAAATTATCGAACGCAGAGGAGATCCTGCACAACCGTGTTGTAGGACAAAACCACGCCATCAAGAGCATCCTCGATGCTATCTTTGAGTCGCGTTCGGGCCTCAACAAGAAAGGGCAACCCATCGGCTCGTTTTTCTTCCTCGGCCCAACGGGCACAGGCAAGACCGAATTGGCCAAGTCGTTGGCCGAATTCCTCTTCAACGACGAGACCGCCATGCTCCGCTTCGACATGTCGGAATACAAGGAAGAGCACTCGGTGGCCTTGCTTTATGGCGCGCCTCCCGGCTATGTAGGCTACGAAGAAGGCGGTTTGTTAGTCAACCAAATCCGCCAGCATCCTTATTCAGTCGTCTTGTTCGACGAAATCGAGAAGGCACATCGGTCGGTGTTCGACCTTTTCCTGCAAATCCTCGACGAAGGCAAGCTGCACGACCGCCTTGGGCGCGTGGGCGACTTCTCCAACGCACTCATCATCTTCACCTCCAACATCGGCAGCGACTACATTTTCAAGGCTTTTGGTGAAGGCAAGGTGCCCACCCACGACCAACTGCTTGAAGTGATGCAAGGGCAGTTCCGTCCCGAGTTCCTGGCCCGCTTGACAGAAATCGTTCCCTTCTCGCCCATCACTGAAGCGATGATTGACCGCATTTTCGACATCCACATCAAGAGTCTCCTCAAGACCCTCAACGAGCAGAACATCAAGCTCGAAATCGACGAAAGCGCGAGGAAATATATCACCAAAGTAGGTTTCAATGCCCACTATGGCGCACGCCCCATCTTGGGCATCATCCGCAAGGAGATTCGCAGGCCGCTCTCGAAGCTCATCATTGCAGGCGACATTTGCCCAGGCGACACCGTGACGATGAAATACGACGAAGAAAAGAAGGAAATCCTATGGGAAATCGACACACCCGAAACGGAAGACAAGCAATAACAACATAAAAACATCAAACACTATGGCAAAGAAAACTGTAATCAGTAAAGTATTGGATGCCGACGCCCAAGACGGCATTATCGAATTCCCGCAAAACAGGACGCTTTATGCAGACCAGTTCACCGACGATGCTCCCGATACCGACGAAGAACGCGAAGGATTCAAGCCCAAAAGCATGAAAGACGTGTTCGAGCACTATCGCCCCAACAAGGAAGGCATCGAACTTGAGACCGAAGAAGGCGGGACGGCCTATGAAGACTTCGAATTCAAATCAATCAAGGACTTCGAGGACGAGCAGCTCATCGAACAGAGTGCGCTTCTCGGGTTGGAGAAAGGCAAAATCGACGCTTTGAACGCAGTCATCGCACAATTGGAAAAGAACAAAACGCTACGCAATGCCTTGAAAGACGAAGCCGCACGCGGCAATCTCGCCAATGCACTGAAAGCCTTGCTGGCCGAACTTGAAGAAGCTGATAAATAACCCTTAAGAACTTTTGACTATGGCTACTGAAGAATTGAAAAAAGAAGTGCAGGCCGTTGGCCCTGAACTTCAAGAAAGACAAAGAATAGAGAATCCCGACAGGCTTCTGAAAGACAGCCTGGGCAGTTTGGAAAACTTCGGCGGATTCCAAATGATCAAGGGCCTTATCAAAGGCGCCGAGAACATGGATCCGCGCAAGAAAGCCGTGAAAAACATCTTCCTCTCCGACTCGGCCTATGCCGATTCACGGAAGAAACTCAAAAACGAATTGCAGCTTTGGATTGAACTGTTGGAGAGCGGCAATCCCAACCCGATGGAAATCATCGACGATTGTATAGGCCGACGCAACAAGGCCGAGGACAACATGAGAGACAACCTCGCCACCATCCATGAAGCAATCAACAGCCTTGAAGTCACCTACCGCACGCTCGATTCATTCTTCGCCAACGCCGGACAAGGTAAGATCGACTGCATCACCTTGATGAACGTCAACAAGAAGGAATTGACGACACACGACTCCGACGACACCAAGGCCATCAGAGAGGAATTGGAGCAATACTACGACCGCTTGAACCTGAAGAACAATTACTCACTCCTCGTTGTGCCAGGCTACCTCGGCGATGCCACCACCATAAGAATGTGGGCCGACACCGCCTATCGCAACAAGGTCATCATGGTGACCGACTTCAGGGACATTCCTGATTTCGGCATGCTGAAGGATGCCCTCGACAAAGCCAGCCTGCAAGGGCAAGACGCCCATCTTGCCAACGTCATCATGACCTGCAACTACCTTCTTGGAAGAAAACGGTCGGAGCAGGCCGATGAAGACGACGACCTCTACATCCCTGGATCGGCAGCCTTGGCCGGACGCATGACCAACACCGAAGAGATTGTCATCGCCCAAGGCGCAGCCGGAAAGAAATACGGCACATTGAGCAACGTGAAAGGCGCACGCCTCGACTTGCGCAAGTCGGAAATAGCGGCCTTAATCGACATGGGTGTCATCCCGATGGTGGAGGAAGACGGTCGCACTATGGCCTTCTCCAACCGATCGCTTTACAACGGCGCCACGATAGGATTGCAGGAATACCCCATCGTCCGTGTATTCGACTGGATCGGCAAGGTGTTCCAAAACTTCTTCAACGACGAGGCATTCATCAACTGGAACTCGCAAGTGAAAGGCGAACTGATGCAAGCCATCCACGACTTCCTCAGCGACTACAAAGGTCCCGGCAAACTCATCGAAAGCTACACCTTAAAGAAACTCGACCAAGACCCCAAGACCAAGGACATCAAGATTGAGGTCGAAATCAAACCCTTCTTTGCGGCAAAGAACTTCTTCATCGAGCTGACCGGCCACAACGGCGATGCCGGTGCCGAATGGGACCAAAACGTAAAATAAAAAAACGTGAGTTTTCACGACAATTCATTCAATAACCAATTAACACAACAATCAACATGGCTACAAGAACAGTAACGATCAATGCCGATGGCATTCAGGAACGCGAAGTGATGTACGTAAGGTACGAACTCAACCAACAGACCGACGTGGAAGGTCAACCCACCGGAACCACACGTGGAGGCAAGATCTACGTCAAGGTGAAATCTAACGACGACGGCAACTCCGACCTCATGGAATGGATGTGCGACACCTACATGAGCAAGAGCGGCACCATCAGCTTCCCCAACCGCCAAGGCGGCGAAATGAAGCACCTCTCCTTCAAGGAAGGCTATATGGTGGAATACGCTGAGACCTACGACAACAAGAACGAAGTACAGCAGTACGAGGAGTTCACCATTTCCGCCAAGGAAATCCAAGTGGGCAACGCTCGCCACAACAACCGTTGGACCATCGACAACAACTAATCCACCATCGGGAGCATGGTTTGAGGCAAAGCACGGCCTTACCCCAAACCTGCTCCCTCTAACCAACTAAAGAATATGGCACTTCAAGGCAGCCTCACCATTTCAGGAGGCAAGACATACGGCATTGTGGAATGCGCCTACGAATTCCACCAAACCATCGACGAAACGGGCAAGCCCATTTCGCGCACCCAGGGCGGCACCATCACTTTCGTCACGCCTGCCTCAAACGACGAAGACCTGTTCTTCTACAAATGGATGTTCAACAAGACACAAGTCCAGTCAGGGTATTTCAGGTTCGTCGTCTATTCCAACGACAATAAGCAAAGCTTCAAAACCGTAGAGTTCATCAATGCCTACTGTGTCGAACTAAAAGACTACTTCAACGACAACGACAGCAAGTTGATGTACACCACCATCACCATCAGCGCACAAATAATACGCATAGGCGGGCTCATAGACAATGCCGCATTCACCAACGAATGGACCTAACCCATGTCAATCTCAGTAAAAAACATAAAAGTCACCATTGACGGCAACGAGTCGAATAAATTCGACATCCTCATCGGCGGAATCCATTGGCGGCTCGAAAACTTCACACTATTCCAGAGCCTCCTCTCCCCTAACATTCTGAGCTTCGACCTCCACAAAGGGCCTGAAGAGGACAGTGACGAGCCGAGATTCTCATTGTGCACCCAGCTCATCGGAAAGGCCATCACGGTAGCCTTGGACACCGAAAACGTGGAGAACCTATCGCTCAAGACCAGTAACGATAGCACTGCCGAAATCAACTTCAGCGGAGTTATCTTCTCGGCTTCGGGCAACAGAAACAACAGCCAGTATAGGGTCCAAGTAGAAGCCAAAAGCTGGGACGCTTTATTAGAAGACAACCCCAACTGCAAGTCGTTTGAGGAAAAGACCCTCGACGATATCGTCAACGACGTGGTTGACGATTACAGCGACCATCTTGCGACCACCATCGACGCACGGTTTACCGACAGCATCGCCTACTGCGTGCAATACAACGAGACAAACTACCAGTTCCTACAAAGGCTGGCCCGCCGCTACGGGGAATGGCTCTACAACGACGGAGAGCAGCTGGTGTTCGGAAACCTGAAAAACGCCGAATCTGTCATCCTCAACTACCCCAGCAAAGACATACCAGTCTACGGGATCGACATGAAGATGCAACACGTAGGGTTCAACCACGTGGCCTCATCATACACCGCCTACGACGCTACTGAGAAAGACGGCCTCAGCGAAATGGATCGTTCATACAACGAATTGAGCGACAGCGTTTTTGAGGCTTCAAAAAGCAACTTCACAAAAACCACATTGCAAAACCTGCATTCAGGCGGATTTGCCGACAACGACGGTCGCGAAACGGTGCTGAACGTTTCGACCAAGACCCAAGGCCGTGGCGAGAAGGCTGGAATGCTAACCTACTCGGGCATCACCTATTGCTCGAAACTGAAACTCGGTGCCATCCTGACCATCGTCGACAATTTCATCACCGACACATTGGCGAACACCAAGAGCGATGTCAACCAAGACGAAATCATCATCACTGAGCTCACACACACCTTCTCTGCCGACGAGACTTACAGCAACCACTTCGTCGGCATCCCATCGGCGTGCGACTATCCACCTTACTCCAATAGCGATGTGTACCCACAAGCCGCATCGTGCCGCGCCAAGGTGACCGACAACGAAGACCCTTTGGACTTGGGCCGCATCCGCGTACAGTTCGACTGGCAAGCCCAGCTCGACGAAGACATGAAGACCCCCTGGCTTCGCATCGCGCAACCTTACGCCGGCGCCGGAAAGGGCTTCAGTTTCATTCCTGAAATCGGCGAGGAAGTCATGATCGACTTCGAAGGCGGCAACGCAGAACGGCCCTATGTGAAAGGCACCTTATATAATGGCGACTCGGAATATGGCACCCCCGACAGCCTATGGCTGCCCAACAACAACAGCCACAACCAGATCAAGGCCATCCGCACCCGCAACGGACACACCATCGAAATCCACGACGAAGGCGCCGACGGCTACATCCGCATCTACGACAACGAAAAAGAAAACTATATACTCACTTTCTCCACCGACCGTAAGCTCATCATGCTTGAATCGACGGGGAACATTGAATTGTATGCCAAGAACGACATCATCATGCATGCCGGACACGACATTGCCATGACCGCCGACCACGACATTTCGGAAACTGCCCACAACGACATATTCCTGGCTGCCGACAACGACATGCAACGCACCGCCGACAACGACATCCGCGAGCACGCCGGAAACGACCGCTCGACCAACATCGACCGAAACGACTCGCTATCGGTAAGCGAAAACCAATTCGTCAAAATCGGCGACAACAAGGACGAGCAAATCGAGCACAAGCTCCAAGTCACCGCCGAGAACATCCGCGAGGAAGCCAAGGAGCAACTGCTTGAATACTCAAAGACACACCATGCCAAGGCCGAAAGGGAAATGGCCCTCAACGCAGGCAGCAAAATCGACATTAAGGCCAGTGTGGTGAAAGTGAACTAAAACAATCGAAGACAAACAGGAAAACAAAAATAAAAACAACGACAAATGAAAAGAAATCTACTGTTATTCGCCTTGCTGTTTCTGACCGCAGCAATGGCTACAGGGCAAAGCGACACCACTTACCTCATCAGAGCTTACGCTGACCCCGTAGGGTCGGGAACCATTACGGGAGACAGCATCTACTACCATGAAAACGATACAGCCACCTTGAACGCAACCCCATTTGGTGGGTTTGAGTTCGTCAATTGGACCAGAAAAGGGCACGCGGAATCGCTGTCAAACGATACCATCTACAAGTTCCTTGTCGAAGACACGGCTACCTATATTGCTCATTTCTCGCCCATACAACAGCCTACCTACAACGTTGGCATTGACGACATCGAACACGCCATCATCAGTGCCGATCCCAACCAAAACGTGAATGCAGGCCAAACCGTAACAGTGTCATTTAGCAACATAGACCCCTATTACGAACTACAAGAAGGGTCACTGAAATATCGCACTCCTACTGGTGAGGAAGTCCTAATAGATAATAACCTCTTTGACATGCCAGAATCGGATGTAACAGTCACAGCGCAATTCGTAAAAAAGAAACATCGCATCCAATTGGCTCCAGGCATTTCCAACGGCGAGATTGAAGTAACGCCATCCGGTGAAGTCGAAGTCGAAACCCAAATTTTGGTGACAGCCACTCCAGATAACACTTACGAAACAGACTCCATATATTACTACAACACAAACGATGTCAACGACATCCATATCATAGAAAACGGAGTTTTTCACATGCCCGACTATGCTATCACCGTCTCAGGTTCATTCTCCAAAAGGAAACACCGCATCACGGTTGAAGGAACCGAAAATGGAACTGTTACCGTCGACCCTACAGAGGCCAGCGAAGGCGAAACCATCCATATCTATGCCACCCCCGATCCGAACTACTTCCTAAGCTCGCTTGATGCAACATACATAGGCTTTATGTGGCAACAGCAGCATATCACAATCAACCCGGACAACACATTCACAATGGTGAATGACGATGTAACCGTAACCGCACAATTCGCTCGCATTATTGCAAACATTGGCACTCCCGAAGCGATTTGCGCAGGCCAACCGCTCGACTTGGAGACGCCAACGGTTGAAGGCAATCCCATAAGCCAAGGTTGGGAAATGTCGGACGATGGCTTCAACGAAATCATAGAGCCTTACAGCATCGGCCAATCCCTCGACGCTTCCTACAACCATTGGCAGTTGCGCTACAAAGCCTCATTTGGCCCAAACGATGTCGCCTACAGCAACACCGTTACCATAACGGTCAACAGTTTGCCCGATTTGGCATTGGAAGGCGAGCAAAACATCAACCTCAGCCAAAGCGGGGAAAGCTCATATTACGTGTCGGGAATCGAAGCCGGCCTCCCCTGGTATGAGTATCAATGGTTCGTTACCGACTCGTTAGCCGCCATCCAGCCCAACCACGACACCTGCACGATTGTTTGGCAAACCATCGGGACGCATCAAGTCAGCGTGCTGGTCACGGACATTCGGTATGGATGCACCGACTCAATCAGCATGGATGTCAGCGTGGCCTCGTGCCTCAACGCACCTGAAATCCATGAAATCGTAACAAAGAAGAACGCCGTGGGGAGAGTCTACATCTTGATTTATCCCAATCCCGTGGCAGGATGCAAATTCCAATGGTATAAAGACGACGAAACAATTGCAGGAGCAACCGGGCAATACTACTATAGTGGCAATCCGCTGAGCGAGGGGAAATACAAAGTCAAGCTCATATTGGGCGAAGATTGCGAAGTGTTCAGCGAAACGGTTGAGATTACAAGCAGCAACAACATCGTCCTATATCCCAACCCCTCATACAGTGGCGATGGTGTAACCGTCGTAAAGGAAAGCGACGGCGAAGCGCTGCTTGCCCTTTATTCAATTGACGGACGCCTGCTGCATAGCCAAACACTTACCGACAAGCAGACCTCCATCGGAATCCAGCTGCCACAAGGCATCTATATGGTCAGAATCACAGACACGACAGGTTGCAACAAAGTTGAAAAACTCGTTATACAATAACCGCCAACCGTCAACAACATAAAAAAACTAAAACCGCACACACAATGAAAAAGATATTCCTCATCGTCGTCATGACCTCAATCGTCGCCACCGCATGGGCGCAACAACTTTCGACAGTCAGAGGCAAAACCAAGGAAAACAAGACGCTTACGGTGCAATACTATCCAGGCTCTTTTGAAGACCGCATCGAGTCGGTCAAATACCAACTCGTCGACGAGCTGCAAAGCACCGTCAAAACGCTACAGAACAACGTACGCGACCTCCAAAGCCGATTGGACGCAGCTAACAAACAGGTGAAGCAGCTGAACAACGAGCTGAAACAGCCTAACAAGCCAACCGTGACGCCCGAACTCCAGCAACAGCTTGAGGCAAAAGAAGAAGAAATCGCCCAACTTACAACCCAAATCGACAGTCTCAACACCCAGCTGGGCCTTGCCAGGAAGGAGACAGCCGACTTGCAAGCCGAAATCGACCAAATGATAGAGGCTTCGCGCCAGCAAAACATGAAGAAAGACATTAACGCAAGTTCGCCTGTCGTTGGCATCGAGGCGGGCTTTGGCCCTACCGTCATGAACAATGGAGTGAAAGCCCCTTGGATAAAGGACATCAATTGGAGCAAGCATCTTGCCGTTTATTTCGGCACAGAAAGTTTCACCGAGTCGCTGCCCCTGTCGATCGAAGCAGGCATAGGCTTCAACATGCTCCCTGTTTCGGCCTACCTCTACCAATATGAGAAGCAAATAACCAACCAAACAGACAATGACGGAGACAACTTCACGGCCTGCTACAGCTTCGACAGCCTGACCGAAAGGCTTTCCACGGCCAGCATCGGCATCCCTATCCGCCTTTGCATCGGGCAGCCCATCAAGGGCAAGGGGACGATGTACGCCAAATTTGGAGTCACGCCGTCCTTCATCCTCTCCTCGACATTCACGAGAGTAGGCAAATACACGCTTAAAGGCCATTATGACCAGTGGGATGTCACGCTTGAAGACATCGAGGAACTCGGATTCCACACCGACAAAACGTGTGACGAGGGCATGAATGTGAAAGCCTCAAGGAGATTTAACCTCTGGGGCAACGTGGCGGTGGGTGCCTATATACCCCTTGGTTCGTCGCTGATGATGAACATGGGGCTGAAAGTGGATTATCCCATAGTTGGCGCGGGCACGTTCGACAGCGAGGACGGCGATGCCCTCATGCCCCACTGGGACGGGCTGCTCAGCGACCAACATAAGCCCTTGGTGGCCAGCTTTGAACTCGGTATTGTCTACACATTGAGATAAGATGGCAGATTCCTACGTCTGTTCGGGCGCAATCATGCGCTGCACGATGGGCACCAGCACGGCCAACCTGACTGTGCTGCCCATTCGTACGGTCAACCTCACAGGGCCACCGATGGCCAACATCAGCGACCACAAGTCGATGGTCAACTTGGCGCCTTTTGGGCTTTGCCGCTCGTTGGGGTTTCCGGCCACCGCCGCAGCCACCGCCGCAGCGCATGGCCACCTGACGCCCATGCCTTGCGTACACAACACCCCCGTCCCGTGGATGGGTGGCAAGATGGACTATCTCATCAAAGGCCAGCCCGCCTTGCTGAAATCGTGCAAATGCCAGTGCATGTGGGGCGGGACGATTAGCTTGGTGACGGATGGACAGGTGGGCGAGGGAGTGCAGTGGGTGATGAAGAAGAACAAGCAGCAATTCACTATAAGCCAACAAGCAGCCGAACAAGATTCGACGGACGAAGCAGCCGATACTTCAAAAGACACAGAAATACATTCAAGGAAGGATGCCATAGAGACATTCCTCAAGAACAATCCCCAATGGTTCAAAAACAAATACACATTCGAAGACGGCAGTACCTTGGAAGGCTTCCAATCCTTAAAAAAAGAAACAAATCCCAAGAACAATGGAAGCACAAATGGCTATGGTACCATTTGGCTAACCGAAGATATTATGAACAATTGTATTAGTGCTTTTAATAAAATAGAAAAAGGCGAGTCAATTGAATCGGATGAAGCCAAGTCATTAGCAACATTATGGCATGAGATCAATCATAATATGCATAATTTCAGCAAAGATTCGGACATCGAGTTGAGCGATACTAATAGGGATTATATGGAAACAGCCAATGAGTTTGTATCGCGCAAAACATTACCAGAATTTTATGAGGCTTTAGGAGGGGAGATGAGTCATCCGGAGTTTATGGAAAATAGAGATAATACAAAATACAACCCTTGGGTAGTCAAATATCAAAACGCCATTAAAGAATATGAGCTTGATGAGTCGGTTGTACTTGAAACGGTAAGAAAAGGATTGTATGAAACAGATTATCACAAACAAAGAGCTAATTTAATCAATGGTTTACTAATGGGCGGCCAATACGATGACGAAGAAACACATTCTTGCCAAAACAAAATCACACCCATGGAGGCTAAAACAATAGTGGATGACCTTTTTTCATAATCTGATTTATTCCAGAAAAACTCCTTCAGGAAGATGATTCAGTTTGTCGTAATAATCTTTGAAAACTATTTTCAAATGCTTAGCAAATTCTTCATCACGTGTTTCAAGGGCAAATGCCTCAAAATCGCTGATGCGGGTGTTTCCTGTCATCTCCTTAATGTACTCCTTCCGGTCTTTCATCTCAAAAGAGGGAAGACAGATACATTCACGAATAAGTTCGATATCGTCCGTCAAATCGAAAATCGATGCTTTGGTAAGGTCTTCTATTTTGCGCCAATCGTAAATCATGGTTTAATACTGTTTTGATTGATGCTGCAAAAATATCATTTTTTTTTCTAACTCAGGTTGATTGTAACAAAAAACGATAAATGCCTAGTCAAAATATAGATACTGCAGAAGTCGAATCCAAGAAAAAATCCAACGAGTCACAAAAAGCCACGGTAGAGCTTTACATTGGAATCTTCTTTGATGGGACTAACAATAATAAACTACAGGTAATGTTAGGAAAACGTTACCGCAGAGAGCAATTCATAAAAGAGATTGCCGAAAAGGCTAGAGAACGCAAACTTAGTTATAAACAGATCCTTTTTTTATTAAAGAGCGGAATTTTGGAGAATTTTACTGTTGAGTATTATACTTACATTCCCAGTGAAAGCGAATATCCAAAAACAAAAAAAATAATTAGCTCCAAAGTCGTATATACTAAAGATAACATAAGTGATCTTACCGAAAGCATATATGATAGTATTCAAAAATCGCCCTCCTCAACAGTTGGTTGCTCATGTGGTTATAATGAAAACGGTAATTCCTTGGTCCAACAAGGCAGAAGTATTTGGAGTCAAGACAATGCCAAAGGAATACTTAACCAATCACAATTAGATAATCTCTTCTTCGGATATGATGAAAACAATCCTGACAAGTATTTTATAGAAAAAAGAATTAGCGAGCAATTAAACAATCAACATGATAGAGACAAAAGTTCCGATAATATTGGATGGGACAAAAGCGAAAAAACAGAGCACTTTACTTTTGCTTCAGCAGATGCTGAAACCAACCAGAGAATTAAAGCAGAAGCCGATTCGTTTGTAAATGAAGATGAAAAGAAAAGCCAAACAAACTATTCTTCACCTTCTCAATCACCAACTTACACTAATGTTGTGATATTGGAATCATTATATGATGCATCTTTGGCTCATTTTGAGTCCGATGGCGACATAATAAGAAAATACTATTCCATCTATGTTGAAGGTTCTGGTTCCGATATGAAATTCTATCCGCCTGTTTTCGGCCATATGCATCTAATGGGTTCCGGAGTATTTGGTTTGGGTAAAGGAACTGGAGATTCGGGAGCTGTTGCAAAAGTGATGAAAATGTCAAAACAAGTGCAAACCATATTATCTGGCTTTTCTGATTGCAAAAAGATTTATTTTGACATATTTGGTTTCAGCCGAGGTGCCACCGAGGCAAGAATGTTCAACTACTTGCTCAATCCCAAAAAAGATGCAGAAATTGGAGACAAATTAAAAAAAGTAAACAAAAACCGTATAAACGACTATAAACTCTTTACAGGAGACGAAAATGAATATCTTAAAAACTCAAATATATTAGAAAAAAAAGTACGCTTTTTAGGGATTTACGATACGGTTTCCTCAATAGGAGTCATCCATGAAGGCTGGCTTTCCTCTACCATCAAAAGAGCCGCAATAAATGGTTTAGGAACCCTTGGCGAGGCTCTTGACTTCCAACACAATAAAATCCCTGAATTCCTTTCTCAAGTTGGAGATAAGGCTTCAGCCATGTTTGTCAAATTCCTATACGAAAAAACCATCAACCATCCAACACAGTTGGCCAATGTCTTCTTAACTGGTTTATCTCCTGATTTCTTCACATTAAATCATCAATTAGGAACAGAGGATTTATTAAATCTTATACTTGCAAAATTTCCTTTTGACAAATTGCCAGGAATAAAAGACACTAAGCCAATCATTGAAGCACTTCGGGACGGCATAAAATCGATAAGGGAGAATTGTGTTGAGAAATATGAGAATTACATCAGAGAGAAGCATCTTGATTGTATGGAAGAGCCTAGTGTGAGTGTTTTTGGGAAGTCAAAGTATCATGACCAAAATGTTGTTGATTATGGACTTTATACCACCGATCAAGCAGAAGAAGTCTTCCATATTTGCGCACTTGACGAGGTGCGAAGCAATTTCGCTTTGGTCGATATAGAGAGTTCTGTCTATTCAAATGGGCTGGAACTGTTTCTCCCCGGTTGCCACACAGACATTGGCGGAGGAATTGGATTAGGCAGAGACGACCAAAAAATTGCAAATATTTCAGCATATAATGGAACACCCAATTTTATTTGTAAAACAAAGCCTTTTGACAAAAAAAACATGGAATATGTTCCTATGTCAACTGAAGGTCTAATGCTAGCAGGGTGGATTGACACAATTGACAACAAAGTCAAAGGCGGTTTCCTTAGAAATGTCCCCACTGACAAAGACTTGGAGACAGAAGGCACCATTTATTCAGATAATGCTGAAAGTTGGATGCATGATCCAAATATCATAATGAGTCGCTATGTGAAGCCTGGATATAGCAACATTGGGTTAAATTTGATGCAGATTCGGGCAAATGGAGTTGAGCGGGGAATACCCAGAACAATGTTTAAAGAGATTCCAAAATCCTACCAAGTTCCAGAAGATCTTAACAAAGGTTATTACGACAGAATTCTATCCAAAGTAAATGAACTACCAAATGGAAGAGTTTTTGTAAATCCAACATCAGGGAAATACAGAGAGTTAAGACACGAATGGATACATTTCTCGGCAAATGAACAAATTCTTGATCTTTCAGATAATGTGCTGGTAAATCCTCCTAACTATGTTGGAGCTTTTATTAATGACAGAACTAAAATTAACGACAACAAAAACATCAGCGCATCAAATGAACTTATTCTTAAAGGTAAAGATGTTAATTTTGAAAAGCAAGAACATCCTATAATGAAGATAGGACACAACATTTCAAACTCCATCACGAAAACCATCAAGAATCCGTTGACTTATCTTTTCCCATTCCCAGCAATAATAAATGCAGGTGCCGACGCTTCCATGGAAGTGTTTTCCATGACAGATGCCATGTTGGCTTCGCGCATTATATATAAAGGGAAAAAAGATGCCCAAAATCCCTCTAAACCGAACTATATGTTCGACTATTTACAAGGTGGCAAGCTTATCAATGTATCATTGAAAGAAAGTACTGCTGAAAACTGTTTGAATAAACTTATTTCAGATTTGGAACAAGAGAAGGAGAGAGCTGAACGTTTCGTTGAAATGTGTCAAGACATGCAAGAAGCATTGGAAAAATTAAAAGAGGAAGAACAGTTTCATATTGCAAATAATGCCAGGAAGCTTTCTCTTAATCAAATCCCTGTAAAAGCAGGGACAACTCAAATCAAAAAGACTCTTGCTTCTATTATGTTCGTTTCGGATTTTGGTGATCCAATTGGGTATTCGAAAAAAATCTTAAAAATGAATATTCAAGGGGAGATTTCTGTTGGAGATTTATCTCAAAAGTATTTGGACTTTTATATGGAAAATATACGAAAGAAAAATAATTATAGCCAAGAAGCGACAAATACTTTTATTGATGGATATGAATCACTTAGAGATACTTTGAGCGTTTTTATTCCAAAACATATACAAAACAAACACTGGGCTTCATGGTTTCTCGTCAATGCACCCGAAGTTGGCAAACTATTCGGACATACTGCAGGCTTAATTCACCATTATAGCAAAGTCTCAGATTGGAAGAAACAAGAAGAATTTGGCCAAACAAAAATCCGTGTTCTTAATGAACATATTAAATTAATAAAAACTGAAATGGGAAACAATAAATAACTATGCATTCTCTTCAGTTCAAAATATTAGTCTCAGGCACAGCCCCAATCTTATATCCAACCGACACCTTTTTCGGCCTACTCTATTATGAGGCAGAAGAGGCTCTGGAAATCCCCAAAAAGTATCCTTATCAAGGCGAATGGGGACAGCCTATAAGCACCCATCTTCTGGAACGCGAGGACTATCCCGTACCAGGTATGCTTGATATGGTCTGGCTCTCCATAGTAGAACGAAAGTTTTATTCGTTGGTGGAGAAACTATTTACAGAAAAGTTGGAAGAACTATTCGGTCAGAAAGATGAAGATTCTGGAGAATCAGTATATGAACATATCGTGGTTGGCATGGCACCCTATGGTGGCGTAGCTTTATGGACTCACGGATTCAAAAAATCAACTTTAGTGAAATGGATGCACGCGGAGGAAATTCAAGTAGAAATGAAAGATTTTATGCCGCTGAATCCTGATGTCACACTCGATGAGAACTGCGACTTTTATATTAATAATGATTCGCGCGTGAAAGAAAACCTCGAAAAAAACGGCCTCCCTCCTCGTGACCTCTTCGACAACTACATGAAACAGTTCACCTACCGCTATCTCCCCTTGTTCGGCCACTGGGACGAGGACGAGGGAAAATGGACGAAACACACAGAGGAAGAGCAAGAAACGAAGCCCGTGTTTGACTATATCGAGGAAGCCCTCTACGATGGCACCCACGACAAGCTGCACGACGGAGGCCTGCTCAACTTCCATGAAGCCGGCAAGCCGAAAAAACTGGCAGTGAAATGGCACATCAAGAAATCGGAATACTCGGCCTACTTCTGGTTCGACGGCGAGGCCATCCGTGCCGTGTTCGACAAGTTCTATGGCGCACACCCCGACACGAAGACCGACTTCATCCTTCATTTCGACCCGATGAAAAACGAGTACCAACTGGCACTCTATCGCCTCGGGCTCAAAGAGCCGCTACCCATCAGCAAAGAAGCCTACCAGCTCATCGTGTTCAAGAACAAGTTTGAGCACTACCGCAGCGAAAACTACGACCAACCGCGCGGCGCGTGGATTTGGTAAGAACAACAGACAACAACAATCAACAAAAACACAAATAAAATGGAAAACGAACAATTTTACGACGAGCCTTTTCTCGTCACTCTAAGCATCGAAGGGTCACAATACGAAGAAGTTGAAGTGGAAGTCACCGACCCGATGAAAACCATCCGCGACCAAATCAACAAGATCGTGGAAGTCTTCGAACTCCAGAAAATGGACAGCAATGGCGCACCCATCACCTATCTTTTAGGGCAGATGAACGACGACGTGGAGCCATTCATCTTTGAGTTCGAGGACGAGCAAGGCCGCGAACAGACCTTGTCGGACTACAACGTACAGTCGGGCGACAGACTCGTCCTCATCAAAACCGCCATCGCTGGCTAACTAACCGAAAAAAACCAAAAAAACATGAACGACGTCATCAACAATTTCAACCTGAAGAAACTGGCCCCACGCGACGCCTGCCTTTGGAAAGAATGGAAAGAATTGGACAGCCTTTGCGACAAGCGCAAGGCCGAAAGCGCCAACCCCCGCGAGCCATCCATCTCATACATCATCCGAAAGAAAAACGCCGTGGGTCTGCCCACCGAATACGAAATCTGGTATCGCGTCAAGTCGATCGTTGGTGTTGAAGGCGACAAGCCTCCACGCAAACCCATCTTCGGCCATTTGCACAAGATGAGTATTGTGCTACCCAATAACTATCCCTCAGCCGACGGCAACCCGATCTTCACGTTCAGAACCGACGTGTGGCATCCCAACATCCGCTATTCGGGAAGCTTCAAGGGGCATGTGTGCCTCACCATCAAGGAAATGGGCGTGATGGCCTCCATCAAGGACCTCGTGCTTCGCGTCGAGCGTTACCTGAAATACCAGCTCTACCATGCCCAAAACACCTATCCGTACCCCGAAGACCAGAATGTGGCCGAATGGGTGAGAGAGGAGGCCGAGCCCAACGGCTGGACCAAGTTCTCGCAAAACGGTCCTGATGCCATTAGTCAAGCAGAAACTCCATCCACATCCACCCCAACGCCCGCTCCAGCTGTCACACCCAAGAAAAAAATCCGCACAATATGAAAAAAGCCTATTTAACCCTCCTGACTCTTTGCCTTGCCGTCAGTGCAGCCATCGGCCAAACCATTCCGATCACATTGAGCGACGAACACCCCGTTGAGCAAGTTAGCCTTCCCGCCTTCAATTCATACGACCTTGGGCAGTTTACCTTCACCAAGGGAGAAACCGATGCCAACGGCAACGCCACCGTCACCATCAAAGTCGAGAACACCTCCATCTTCGTGTTTGTTCTATTCGACAAGTCATACGACCTGCAATACCTGCGGAAAAAACCGTGGCGCATTGTACCCAACAGAACAGCTTTTGCAGGCAACTCGCCTGTAGATGAAGTGGAAGGCGTTGACCTGAAGGAAATCCGAAGGTTTCCGTACAACCAAAGCGGCTTAGCCTCCCAAGACGACAATGTCTATCAATTTCCCAACATTACCATCAAGGAAGGCCAAAGCAAAGAGCTGACCGTGCCTCTCTACCTGGCCCGCACGAAGCCCATATTCCTGTGTTCCCAGCTCCGATGCGAATTGATGGGGAAATCGGACATCAGCTTCATCATCACAGTCGAGCAAAGCGACAAGGACTTCGATCGCATCAAGGCTGCCTTCGAAGACATCGACACGTTTGCTGACAGCTTGAGCGTAAACCCGCTATGCACCAACGCTTCGCACCAACCTTCATACAAGAAGGAAATCGAGCCCTACACAAATGGAATCAAGCAACTTCAGGACGAAATCGACAGGAAACTTGACGACCGCCGCCACCCTCTCACCGATTCGAAACGCAAGGAATATCTGGATTTGCAAGACAAATTGGAACGTATCGAGAGCTACCTCACCTCCGGCTACAAATACGATTGCGGCAAGCACAAGAAGCATTCGTGCCAGTATTGCAAACTAAGCTTGGAACAAATCTACAGGAAACTTGACAACAGCTACATTGAACTGAGCACCACCTCTGCATCGGAATTTGATGCCAAAAAGAAAAACGTGATGAAAGAGGCCAGCGCGATGTACAAATGTTGCACCGACTCTTCTTGCGCCAAGCATGCCACCCAATGGAAAAAAGGCGGTCAAATCAAGCAGAAAATCATAGATCGCTACGACCAACTCAAAAAGATGTAGCCATGATCCAATTCCGGTTTCTTTTCCTTCTACTTTCCATGGCCATCTGCTTCGAGGCCTCGGCTCGTGTGGTGACCGACACACTCTGTTCGGCGCAAAAAGACCGTTTGATCATCACCTACGACTTGAAACAAAGCGACGAGAGAGTGGAGATACGGTTCACCAGCATCAAGGCCATAAGGCTTGGCGACCAACTCTACAACAAGTATCGGAACACATCGGAGATGGTGGCAGTTTTCTTCGACCGCGTTGGTGGATTCGAAGATCTCAGGTTCAGCGGCCTCACGCCCAAAGCCCTTTCATGGTCGCCGGGAGTAAACTATATGCCATCTACCGACGGATATTTCATCCTCGACCCCTACCAATATCCCTCTCTTGTGTTCGAGAAGAAAGCAACTAGCGATGCCAGGGTTACCATCCCCATGTATTTGGCCCATTATGAAAAAAAACGCCACTATGAGATTCTTTGCTCGTTCGGCTCGCTTGAGGTCAAGCTGGGGTCACAAGCAGCCAACAAGATCCCAACCGTAGGAAGCAGGGAACCAAGCCAACAAAACCAACAAATCGAAATCGAGCCAGGGCTTACAGACGAAGAGAGCGAAGCCCTCACCTATGCCAACTCCATCATGAAGCGCCTGCCCGAACAAACGGAAGCACCTATAAGCGCCACATTGGAGCAGGAGGTCAAGAATCTCATCAACCTGAAAAGCAAAATCAAGAACGAAAACGTGCAAAGGAAAATCGAAGCTGCCATTGATGCGTATGAAGCAAAGAACAAAGAGCTGAACGAAGCCCAAAGGAAAAAGGAAGAGGATGAATTGGCCAAAAGAATCGATGACGACGCATTCAACCAATGCATAAGCATAGAAGCCTGCGAACTCTATCTTAACAGCCATCCAAACGGGCTTCACGTGGAAGAAGTGAAAGCCAAAAAGGCGGAACTCGAAGCCACCGCCATGGAAAAGGAAAACAAGGAAAAGAAACGTAACATCTGGATGATTATCGGCGGTGCCTTGCTGGCAGTGCTTCTCTTTGTGGGCAACCAAGTGATGCAAACCCTTCGCAACAGGCGCACCCAACGCAACATGATGCAGATGCAGCAGGACGCTGTCAACCGTGCCAAGAATACGGCCAGGAACAAGGCTCAGGGGGCTATCCGCAAACAAACCAACAAAGTGGTGAACCAAGCACGGCAAAAGAGCCAAAGCGCGGTTCGCAACGCCGTCGACGGCATCGCCAAACCCAAAGGAAAAGCTAATGGAAACAACAACCGTGTATCAATATAAACACTTTATGAAACATTTGACTCGAATAGCGACACTCATGGCACTCACCCTGTCGTTGGCAACCTCAACGATGGCTGAAATGACATCACAGCCCAATGCCATCGAAAAAGACACTGTGGTAAAAAAGTTCAGGGAATACATCGACACGGTGCCCGATCTTATTGAACAGAACAGCACACGAACGGTGTTCAAGAATTTCTTGGAACTGAACAACATCGTCGAAGATTCCATCGTCGACTCAAGCCACCCAGGACTTTCCAAAGACAGCATCATCACGCAGTATCGCGACGAAATGCTATCCATCCTGGTCAAGAAGCTGGACCAAATCACAGAAAAGCCGAAAGAAGAACCCACTGTGGAAAGCCATGCCCAATGGTTTCTGAAACAATGGAAATGGACAGCATCGATTGCTGGCATGCTGCTGGCCTTACTACTCTTCATCCTATGGGCCAGGGGCAGGAAGAAGCGGAAAAAGGCTTACGAGGAAACCCTAACCAAGGCCACGGCAAGCAATAGCGAAGACCCAGGCTTTGTGGTGCGTCGCAAGACCACATCAATCATGCAAAAGCAAAGCCTCGACGATGTGTACAACAACGGCAACTACTTGGTCATTAATTGTGCCGAATTCTGCGCCGACTCTGCGGTAACCAAGATCTACATCAAGAACACCTGCATCATCGGCATCTACAACATGTATGCGGAAGACCTGCGCAACCCCGACAATCCCAAAGAGGACGGATGCATGGTGTTGGGACGTTGGGTTCACGACGAGAGAAGAGATGAATATGCGGTGTCCTTGGAGGAGGTCATTTTGCCTGGCGACGATGCCATCTTTTCCGAATACAACCTGAATTTTGGAGGCAACATCAAGGCGAATGTCATGAAAACCCTCAAGAAGCTCCGCCGCGAAACCGAATTGCAATATGACCTGACTTGTTGGGTACACTCTCACCCTGGATTAGGCGTATTCTTCAGCAACAACGACAACAACGTGCACTTGATGCACAAGCACCCCACGCACCCCAAGTTCCTGACCGCCATCGTCATCGACATCCTTACACCCGAACAGGAGCTTGGCATATTCACCTTCAAACACGACGAAAGCATCAATTCGAAAAACGACCTAAAGAAGATGTACTCGTTGGTGGAATGGTACAAGTGGGCGCTTGGAAGCAAACGCGACAACAAGCGCAACTCGTTCAGGAGCGAAGACCAATACAACACGCTGGCAGAAGCCAAGTCACACACAAACGAATGTTACTGCACCGAGCTCACCAATGGCATCGTTGTCGACATGGAAAAAATGACAGCCTTGGAAAAGCGCGAGTTGGTCTATTTTGTGCATGGCTTCACCAACAACGATGCCAATCGCATCTCGTGTGTCGCCGTGCAAATCGACCAAGCCGAATCGATACCCGACTTCGACCTTGTCGGATGTTTCGTAGTGGTCACCAACTTCAGCCTACCCTCCATCATGAAAGCCGTGGCCAGCCTTCTCGGCCGAATCAAATTCGTGCTGACCTATTCATCTGACGACGGGCTGCTCACCACCATTCCCGTCGTCAACAACGATTTGTGCACCGACGAATCATACTATGGAAAACAACAATTAGAAGACCTTTTGATATGGACAAGAAGAAAAAGATAAGCGCTTTTATCGCTTTAGCCATTGCAACGTTATTTTTGTGGCCACAGCACCCAATGGCCCAAACCAAGCCTGACAAAATCCAGTTTTGCGACAAGCAATACAAAGAAGAATTGGGCAAAGACAGCATCACCCTGTTTCTCAAAGCCATTGACAGGGAGGGAAACCACATGACCTCGGTCAATGCGTCTGACTTGGTGCGCAGCTTCACCCTTGTTGAAGACGGAAAGGCCATTTCGAACGACCGTTGGACGGTGGAAACCCTCACTAACGGCAAACGCATACCGGCAAATTTCACGATCTCCGTCCTGGTCGACCTAAGCATTGGCAGGGAAGGCAAGGAAAGCATCTACGCCGCAATCAAGCAACTGCTTGAAAGCACTCACGAAGGCAGTGTCTACCTCTCCTTTTTCGGCAATGTGGTCTCATCAAGCCAATTGGTGACCAAGGAAAACATCGACTCTTTCAAGAGTCAATTTGAAAGAGAACCCGACGAGAAGTGCATTTACAGCGCACTTTACGCCAAGCTTTCAGAATTCAATTGGACCTACCCGCCCTTGAGAGACTCCATCAGGAAAGAAGGCGGGTATGAGAAAAACCAAGACATCAACAACAGGGCCAGCAATGCCTCTGAAGGGGAAAACCTGCTCTTCCTCTTCACCGAGGGCCACATCGAGCCTACCATCGAGTATATCGATTACCCACGACTTCAGGAATATCTGAATAACGAAGACTATGCACGGATCACGCCCAAGGTTTACGCCTTCTTCTTCGACACAGGCAACGGGATCGACCCTAACCTGGAGACTTTCCTGAAAGGCATTACCACCCCACGCGACGCCAACCATGAAATCATCAAGAAAAGGCAAGGCGCCTATATGTCATCAAACAACATGAGAGATGTGGTCGGGAACTTCGAGCAGGCTGTCCGAAACGAAATGTACGACTTCGCCCTTAGCTATAGGGTGCCTGAAAACAAGGTATATACCGGCAGGGTCGACTACGAGGCCCTTTGGGACGGACTGTCTGTGGGCAAGGCCGCTTTCGACATCGGGACTCCCGAAAACTCGTGGCCTCACCGTGAGGCAAAGGCATCCGAATCCGTGGTGAAATATTTAGTGGCCTTGTTGGTGACATTGCTCACCATCATACTGTTCATCGTGGTGATGAAAATCCTGGTACCCGGCATCAAGTCGAAGACATTCGAAGCGAAGTACTACAACCGATACAAACCACGCGACGACGTAAAGAAGCTTACTTGCCCGCTTTGCCGCTGCGAGATCTTGCCAGGCGAAATGATCGTGACCAAATGCAAGCACCTCATGCATGTACGCTGTTGGAAAGACAACGATTACAAGTGCGTTGAATATGGGCAAAACTGCAAGGACGGAATTCAAGACCACGTCCATTGGGATGATTTGTTCACAAAGCACACCCTTCGCGACTGCTACTTGGCCATCATGGGCATCGTGGCTGGACTGTTCAGTTGGGTCATCTATGAACTTACAGGCAATGGGATGTTCGAAGGTTTGTCGACAAGCATCGTCGACACATTCTTCAAGGCCGACGAGACGAACCTGGGCATCGTCAGCAATTGCATAACCAAAGTCTCGGCATTCCTCTCCATCGGTTTGCTTCTTGGTTTCTTCCTCTCTCTCATTTTCAGATACAACGACGGCGTTAAACGCAAAGACTGGAAATCGCTGCTGGAAATCATCGGCCTGTCGATACTCACAAGCCTTATCGGCATGGCTGCGTTTGCCTTGGGTGGCATCATACTGTGCTTATGGCTTTCGCCAACAGACACGACCATTCCCTGGTATTGCTCGTTCCCTGCCTACCTGCTATTCTCTGTCTGCACATCATTAGCCCTAACCATCAAGTCGTCCATCCCCATCAAGAGTGCTCTTTTAGGCGGACTGGTTTCGTCCGTGATAGGTTTCATCGTGCTTTACTTCTCAAGCATCACCAACAAGAACTGGGAATATATGAACATGCTTCTCAACTTCGTCATCTACGGAGGCGGTCTTGGAGCTTCGTTGGTCACAGTGCGTATGTTGGCTGAGAAATATTTCCTTGTGGTCACCAATGGCATCCGAAGTGGCCTGCGCATCCCCATCCACAAGTGGATGAACGCCACTGGAGGAGGCAACATCGTCACCATCGGAATGACACAGCGTTGCGAAATCATGATGAATTGGGAGAAAAGCAACAAGGTGGCCAAGGAGCATGTGCAACTCTATGTCGACCACGAACGATCGCAGGCCATGATGAGGCCATTGGCCAACACGGTATTCAACATGAGAACCGAGCTCACCTCAACCAGCAAGCCCGTGCCGCTTTCCAATGGCGACACCATCAAGGTCGGCGACACCATTTTCCAATATGTTGAAAACTAACGGCTGCAATGACAAACATGGAGAACCAAAACAAATATGAATGGGGAGAAGGTGTTTTCACCCTTCTTTCATGGTTCAGGCAAGACAAGGTGAAAAATGCACGAGTGCTGGTGGCAGGTGCAGGTGCGTTGGGCAACGAAGTAGTCAAGAACCTTGCGCTTTTCGGCATCGGACACATCTACGTGGTCGACTTCGACCAAATAGAGCTGACCAACCTTACCCGTTCAGTCCTCTTTAGGGAGGAGGATGCCTACAGCCACTCCTACAAAGCGGAAATCATCGCCAAACGCGCCATGGAAATCAATCCCCAAATCAAAGTTACGCCCATCGTAGGCAACTTGTTCTCGGAAGTAGGATTTGGCATCTACCGCATGGCAGATGTCGTGATTGGCTGTTTAGATAGCCGTGTCGCCCGCTATCAGCTCAACCGGTTGTGCATGAGGGCAGGAAAAACATGGGTTGACGGCAGCATCGAGAACCTAACGGGAGCCGTCAGGGTTTACACGCCAGGACTGTCATGCTACGAATGCGGCCTTTCGAGAGACGAGTTCAACAACATCATGCTCCGCACGGGTTGCGCCGATGTGGTGCGCCTGCAAAGCTCGGCAGGACGCATCGCCACCACCCCCATCAGTGCCTCCATCATCGGTGCCATGCAAGTGCAGGAAGCCATGAAAATCATCCATCTCGACACTGAAGCCGCTTCCCAATTCAAGACCCTGCAAGGCAAACTCTTCCATTACGAAGGGATGACAAACAGTGCGAAGGTTTATAGGTTCGCATCGTGGAAAAGCACCTGCCCGGCACACCAAAATTGGACTCCAATCATTGAAGCGACAGACCTTTCGGCCACGCAAACGGTAAGCGAAGCCCTTACCCTGCTCAAAGCCGAACTCGGGGTTGAAACCGTTGAAATCAACATGTGCAACAACAAGTTTGTCGACAAGATAGTAGCCGACAAGAGCGAGAGGGAATTCGATGTCATGCTCCCAGAGTCGAAGCTCGAGGACTACATCAAGAAGCACGCCGAATTGCGCCAACTCAGCTACACGACACTATTCCACAAGTCGTTCTTCGAGAACATCGACACGGATTTCCCCTACCAACATCTGACATTGCAGCAGATAGGCATCCCGCTATTCGATGTGGTGCAAGTGACCTCCGAAAAAGGATTGTCGTATGTCGAACTTAGTGGCGACGCGCCTTTATTCAAATGAATAAGCCAAAAGACATGATGCCGTCCAACATTCCTTATGACATCAACATCGAGTTGCTTCTGGCGTATTTTGCGGAAGGCTCATGCAAAGTCTCGTTCAGCGGTTTGCACAAGCGCAATGCTTACAACGACCTGATCAGGCTGGAAGAATCGTCAGGCGGCAAGATGCAGCTTACCGTTGGCAGGGCCAGCCTTTACAACTCGTTGCCCGAGCTGATGTTCCATCCCATCGACCGTTTCGACAACCTGCCCTACGGAGAAGAAAAAGAGGTGTTTGATGCGGAATATGAGGCCCAAGAACGCGAAAAGGAAAATGCCCACAGGTTTTTCGCACCCATCGACCTCATGCTGCTTCGCTTGCGCCTGATGGTCAGGGAACGCCTCAATGTGTATGCCGAGACCGACAAAGTCATGATCGACATCCTTGGTGACGAGATTACCGATACACAACGCAACAACAGATTCATCAAGAAAACCATGCCGTTTCTGCCTTTTTGCAAAACAATAAGAGGCAACAAAACCAACCTTACGCTGATGCTCCGCAAAATCTTCATGGAAGAGGGCCTCAGCATCAACCTGTTGGAACAATCTGTCTCCTACACCGATGACAATCCAAGATACCTATCGCATTTGGATGGCAACATAGAGGACATTTTCGTCGGCAACACATTCGATGAGCGGACGACGACATACTTGATCCATTTTTGGCCCGATGACGAAGACGGCGAACTTTTCCTGCATTTTGTCGACGAAGTGGAAGTCTTCAGCCTGTTTGTGCAGGACTATTTCATGGCCATTGACGAGACGATAAGGTTCGATATCAGCTGCGACAACGCCCCAGTTTGCCTGTCGGACAAAACGAACTTCAATTATATGAATTACAACATGAATATCTAAACACCATGCAAAAAAGAATTTGTTGGAAAAAAGGGATGCGGCTCTCTGAGAGCATCATGCGGGCATCCGACGATGCCACTGCCGAAATAGTCAGTCATGCCCTAACACTCGCCGCAACGGGGAGGCTCGGACTTCTCCCCTGCTCTCGCCCCTTCCAGCTCTCACTTGGCGAAATCAACCCCGACTACATCGAAGTGAAAGCCCTGGATTGCCTCGGCATGACAAGAAGTGGCCAACTCATCGACATACAATTCGACACCAACTACACAAACCGATTGAAAAATCGCGTCCCCATGCCGGCGTCTTCTTCGTCATATACTGCAAGCGAGCTGTATCTTACCGTCAGCATACAACCTTATTGGGAAGAAACCAGAGACGGATATGAAGAACCGGTCTACGAATTTGCGCTTGTAGGCATCAACAGCCCGATTGCCGACAATGCCCTGCCCATAGCTCATCTCATCGATTCGGAATACGGCGGATGGCATGTCGATGAAGACGGTTTTGTCCCGCCCTGCCTCTTCGTGTCGTCGCACCAAAAATACCTGAACCTGCTTACCCAATTCATCCAAACGTTGAATGAGACTGATGCGAAAATCAGCCGGATGCCCAACGACAGCATGGACGAAGCCTTCCGCATCTTCTGGCCCATCATGCAGCAAATCATGATTGAAACAGACAAAGGCCGCGACATGCTGACCCCTATGACCCTATTAGGCAACGTGCAAAAGTTCATCGCCGCATTCACAACCGCCATCACCATCGACAAATATCTCCGCTTAGACGACACCGCCGTTTTCAGGCAATATATCCTGAAGCCCTACAATGTCATGGATGCGTATGCCTTGATCAACCAAGGCCTTAACTTGTGCATCACCATCAATAGGAAACTCGACGGACTTGAAACCGTTGAACCTGAACAGCCCAAGCCAAGCAACAAATTGCCCTCGCCAAGCATCGCCAACGAGCACCAGTCAAAAGACTGCAACAGAAGCGTCATTTCCATCCCTGTCATCAACCCGATGCCAGAAGCCACCGTGATGTTCTCAATCGATGGAGGCAATTCGTTCAAGCCTGCGACTCCAAGGGGCAACAACCTTGTCATTTCCATCAGAAACAAGTTCAAGCCCGAAAGGATTCCAGAGCCAGACCAAAACATGGTTGTCATGCTCAAGGCCATCCTCAATGGCGACGAAAGCGATGTCAACACGCTCACACTGAAGCTTCACAAGGACTACAAAACCTGGATACAAATCTAATCCCCATGAACTTCATCAGCACGCCTCTCGACTATCTCACGACCAACCCAGAAGTCGTCATCAAGCACGAGCCTGACAACGGTTTGGCCATGATTGACAATCTGCTTGAACTGATCGTATTCACCCCCCGAGGAAGTTTCATTGCCGACCCCGAGTTTGGATTTGAGTACTGGAACCACGAATACACCAACATCCAATATCGCTCGTTCAATAGTGGACAGGGGGGCCTGGTAGGCAAGGCGGCCTCAATAGTCACAAAAGCCGAATGTCAAGCCAGCATCCGCCAGAGTTTACTCATGTATGCACCACAGCTGACTGATGTAGACGTGACCGTTGAGCTCAATCCAGCCGCCGACAAGGACCGGCAACGCAAAAAGAAAGTTCAATCCAAGCACTTGGTCAGCGTCCATGTCGAAGGCAATCTTGGAGACGGGATAGGCATCCGGCATTACACAAAAGACATCGTTTTCCTGATGGAACCCACCGCCAAACGACACATGCAGTACTAATCGTTTTCTAAAGACAAGCAAATGGACATACAACTGCAACACAAGCTTAAGGAGACCATCGAACAGCTGAAAGCCCTTTCCATTGACGACCTCGACCTCAACCAAATGGACCCCGTTGTCAAGATGATGCTGGTCGCCCTGCTTAACGAGACCCAAAAAATAAACGACCATATCGACAACCTCGACCAACGCATCGTTGAACGTTATTGCACCGACTTCATCCCTCGCCAGGAAGTGGAGGCCATGCCCGCCTTGACACTCATTCACCCGAGATGCAAGCCCAACAAAGACTGCGATTTCATTCCCATTGGATCAGGCCACACCTTCACCTACAAAGTGGAAGGACGGAAGCAAGCGCTGAACTATATCCCATTGTTCAACACAATGATGCTTCCGTATGCCGACACGCTCGTCTTGAAGCAAGACAACGAATACTGCAAAAGTGTAAATATGTTCCGGCCCAACCGACTTTGGGTAGGCATCAGGACGCATGTGGAGATAGAGTCCCTCTACGGTCTTTCCTTGCTCATCAAGGGAAATCGCGGAATGGTGCCCGAACGCATTTACATCGGCGATGAATCATACAGAATTGACTTCGTGACCGCCAAGGATATGGAGCAGGTGGAAATGGCAAGTCCTTTCGATGCCCAGCAGGCCTCAGGGCAATTTTTCTCATTCCTGGGCACATGGAAAGAATGCTTGCTCAACATGAAGGATGCCACGTTGCTGTTCCTGACCGACAAAACCGTCAACCGCGACCTCTTCAAACCTCGTCCCTTTCCTGACAGTTTTAGGAAATGGCTCGAAGACAGTACTTTGGAAAGTTTCAAAGAGAATCCGCCGCTATGGTTGTGCCTTGAATTTCCAGAAGGCTATGATGTGCCTGATGAATGTGAGGTGCTATTCAATGTCATACCTGTTGTCAATGTCGATGTGTGTTCACTCACACTCACCCAAGCCTCCCCTATCGCCAAGCTGCAAAAACAGGACGACTCTTTCTTCCTTCGCATTTTGGAAACAAGCACCGCCAACCACAAACAAGGCTTCGACATGACAAGCGACGAAATCATCGTCAGAGACTTCGACGCTTCGTGTTACAACGATGGCGACCTCTATCGTGACGTGCGCAATCTTTACAACCGTTTTGTCGATGACTATTATGCCTTCATCGAATACAACGACATCAAAGACGGCGAAACCTTGAGACAATTGCGCGAAACCATCAACACCATTGGCAACAACGCCAGCATCAAGGAGCCCAACAAGAAATTCAAGTTCGACAGCGGAGTTTATGTCATGAAAAACATGAGGCAGAAGAACCCCAGCCTATCGACAAAGGTAAGCTTCCTCACCACACAAGGCTGGATTGGCAACGCGCCCAAACAAGGGGAGACAATGGAAAACAAGAAACTGCCAGCCATTGAACAAAAAGTGGCTATCGTTGCAGCTGCGATGGGTGGAGCCGACAAGGCATCGGCTGACGAACGCTACGAATTGCTCCGCTATTACTCGCTAACAAACGACCGTCTCTACACCAAGATGGACATCGACGCTTTCCTTCGCAAGGAAATCATGGCCGAATTCGGCAAGGAAGAGTTTGCCCGCATCTTCACCAAAATCACCGTCGAGGGGGCCGAAGGCACAAAAGAGCTAAGAAGGGGGCTTTACATCAGCATCTCATTCAAGGACAAGAAGAACTACGAGAAAGCAACCAGGCTTTCCTTCGACAAGCTCATGCAACAACGGATCGGGAACAAGTCGTGCATCACCATGCCAATCATCGTGAATCTAATAAACCTAGAGGAATAATCCATGGCTATCGTCAAAATACCCGCCATTGATTTGTCGGAAATAGTTGTCATCCTGAAAACGGAAGGCGGTGCCGAAGTATACACGGCTGCGCGAGGGCTGTTCAAAGACACGAAGGTCTTCAACAGCTGGGATAGGATCATGCGCATCCTCGAGTTCAACATCATTCCGGTGTTGGCCAAAGGAGACGACATTTCCTGCATCAGGCCTTATGTACGATTGTTGGTCAGCGAAGGCAAAGTGATAGCCGAAGCGTTCACTGCAGTCGGGAGTTTCATACCAGGCCCTGTTGGCATAGTTTGTTCATTGATTCGCGCCATCGCATGCTTCTATGGAGGCAACATACCCATGGGACTTTTGGAATTGTTGGGCTGTATACCTGGAGCCAAAGTCGGAATCAAAGGAGGCTCGAAAGTACTCGAAAAAGTGGGGGCCAGGATGATGATAGCCCTAAAGAAAAACAAGGACATCGAAAAATATTGCACCCAAATACAGTCATTGGCAAGAAAAGCCAGCGAGTTCCATTCTTCCTTTGTTCTCGCCAAATTGGATGAAATCACGAAACTCGCAAGCCAAACCATGCAAACACCCATGCCTAAGCTGCTCGATTTAACAAAAAGAGGTGTTTCGCCAAAACAAGTAACAGATTTTGGGCATCTATTGATTAAGTATAAGTGATGAAAGCCAAAAGAAGCATTATTGCGTTTTTTCTCATTTCAGCCATTGGCGCCTTGTCCCAGTCGCCCTCCGACATCCGCGCCTACATTGACAAATACAAGGATCTGGCCATCATGCAGGAAGACCTGTACGGCATCCCCGCACCCATCACCATGGCACAAGGCATCCTTGAATCGGGGGCAGGCACAAGCCTTCTGGCCACACAAGCCAACAACCATTTCGGCATCAAGGCCTTAGGTGGATGGGGCGGAGGAGTGTACCTAGCCTGGGACGATGAAAACACAAAAAGCCGATTTCGTGTATACACCTCCGCCGAAGCCTCCTACGAAGATCATTCCAAGCTCATCAAAAATAGCACCCGATACCAGTCGTTATTCAACATCAGCAAATACGACTACCGAGGCTGGGCTGCAGGTCTGCAACGGACGGGCTACGCCACAGCCAAAAACTATGCTTCAGCCCTTATCGGCTACATTGATGCCTATCAGCTCTACACCATCAACGGCGGAGTGAAACTCAAGCCTGGCAAGAAATCCATCATCGAAAAAAACACCAAAATCGAGGATCTTGCCAAAGCTAAAGACTTTGTCATCGCTGACTCTGAGGCCACGGAAGAAGAAAAGGAAGTTGTCCAAATCGTGCAAAAGTTTGTGGTCGAAATCAACGGGGTGCTCTGCACTCAGCTCTATCCTGGCGAAACCCTCTCTTCCATCTCCATGAAACATGACATCCCAAAGCAAAAGCTATTGGAATATAACGAAACGACCAACGAAGGTGCCATTAACGAAGGCGACATCGTGTTCCTCCAAAAGAAGAAAAGAAAATTCAACGGAATACAAGAATTCTATCGCGTTAAAGGCGGCGATTCTCTCCACAGCATAGCACAGCAGTTTGGCATCAAAATGGAGAGCCTGGCCAAAATGAACAAAAAAGGTATCATGTCGCAATTTGAAGAAGGAGAAAAGCTGAGATTAAAATAGGCATTTTTTACTCTAATTGACAACTCGAGACGGATGTACCAGATCTAAAACGCTGGTTTTGAACTGATAAAACAAATGATGATTTGAATAATAGTCATGGAATGTCCCATTAATCCTAGTGGCGATTCTTTTACAGCCAATTCACTGTTTGACGGCCATTACAAACTGTTGCGGCCTCTGAACACCGACAATGGTTCACCTGAAACCTGGCTTGCCATCGACATTGACACCATCGACAAGAATGCAGCCGCAGCCGACGAATCGTCAGGTAAACTGGTGTCAATCAAGGTGTGTTTCCATAGCTCGACATTAGATATCGACGAGGAGCAGCGGTTGCAAGACGAATTCGACACTGCCCACCAATGCCGACACCCCAACCTGTTGCCGCCTGAGGATTATCGTGTTTTCGGGGACACCTATTACCTCGTCTTCGACCATACGGAGAGGTCTTCGTTACTGCGTTTCATGGGTGAAAGCATACCTGACAGAGTAACCCGGAAACTCATCTCCGACCTGGCATCGGGACTTGACGAACTCCACACCCACAACCCCAAAATCATCCATAACGACATCAAGCCCTCCAACATCATTGCACTCGACGAGGAGACCTTTGCACTCACCAATTATGGCATCCATCTTGAACCTTCCAACAACGAAATCGCCGAGGAACCAATAGCAAGCAGGGCTTACATGGCCCCCGAAAGATTTGAGGTGGGCACATCGCCAACTCCCGAAAGCGACATTTGGGCTTTGGGAGCCTCTCTTTTCGAAGTCATGACCGGAAACAAGCCTTTTGGTGACGACGGCGGCAAAAACCAACAAGCCAGCACCCCCATACCTCCTATACCCGACCAGGCTGACGATATCAAGGAACTGGTTTATGCCTGCCTTAATGCCGACCCGAAAATGAGGCCAACCGCCAAGCAAATCAAAGAGGCCATCAAGCAAAAAAAATCCTCTCCAAAAGAAAAAAACAAGAACCCGGAGAAACAAGAGGCCAAACCAAAAGCCGAAGGGAAACCCATCAAAAAGCTTCCCTTTGCAATCGTAGGTGGTGTGCTGCTGGTCATCGCTGTCATAGTGCTTGTATTGACGGCTACCCGCCACGATGATAGTCCACCCATTATCCAGACTGAAGAAATTGCCACAGTCAATGATTACGACAACGCTGTAAGTCTCCTTTTGGACAAAAACACTGCCGACAGGGGATTCATGCTTCTCGACTCGCTGGTCGCCTCAAACGATTGGCGCGCCACATACCTTAAGAGCCGTCTATATTTCGACACCCGCGAATCCGACACCATATTTTATGACACGGTATGGAAAACGATGCAAAACAATTGCGGCATTGTACCCAACAACGAAGCAGCGCACCGTTATCTGTTTGATGCTTTCGAACTGAAAGAAAACGACTTCATGATACTTTACCAACTTGGATGCGACTTCAAGGCAGGAACCATGCGAGGCTGCAAGCGGAAACTCGAATATGCCCTTTGGTGCTTCAACCATGCTGACTCAGTCATGGCCCATGCCAACATAAGCAACAACAGATACAAGCAAGAATTGGACAATGGCCGTGACCGCATATCGACAATTGACTATTCACCCGTCAAACCGAAACGGTAATTTCCAGAAAAAAACAAATCTACTATGGTTAGAAAAACATCATTTCTTTTGCTCGTCATGGGCATGGCCTTGACCCTGTCAGTCTCAGCACAAACAGTGCAATGGCTGGTAAAGCCAAATTACGACGCCATTAGCCATCTCAACAATTCGATCTACAAATGCAAGATAAATGGAAAGACACAGCTGGTCGACACAAAAGGCAAGGAGCTTTTGGATTCACCTACCGACTCGGTAACCGACTTCAGCGGTGGCTTTGCCTTCGTCTTAGCGAAAACAAGCGAGAGACTCAGGATTCATGGGATCATCGATGAGACAGGCACGTTCAAGCAAGTACACGGAGATTATTACGCCAACCAATACTCCCATTTTTCGGAACAGCTGGCCAGCGTGAGCAATCCGCTGGGCAAGTCAGGATATATTGACACCGACGGAAAGCTGGCCATCCCATGCCAATACAAGGTGGCACGGCCTTTCGTTTGCGGCTGGGCTTCCGTTGAGCCCTCCAAAAGGAAACAACAGACCCGCTATATCAACCATCATCAAAAGACCTTGAAAGTTCGTGATTTCCATGGTGGGAAGGTCATCATGGGCTCAAGTTTCAATGAAAGAGGCAGGGCCCTGGTTTCCTACTACGGCAATGACAACGCCATCATCGACACGACGGGAAAAGTGGTAGGAGAATATAAAAAACAAGAAGGCATTATCCCAATTAGGGACTATGACTTCGCCTTTGACGAAGCTGCACAAAACTACGAGCCACCAACAAAACAAACAATCACTTTCGACCCCAACATTATGCCTTACACCAAAGTTGACTTGGTTGGTTTCCAAAATGGCAGCCATGTCATAGCGCCGCCACAATTCACTTGGGCCGAAAGATTTGCCAACGAATGCGCCATTGTCCAAAAAGAGGGGAAATATGGCATTGTAAAGCTCATCGAAGGTTCTTTTGGAGGCACATTCGAGGGCGACGACCTGATTGTAGCCTCAGGGAAGAGCTTACCGAACTATACCTACACGCTTGCAATCCCACAAAGCCTCGCCCCTGCCTCTTTGCAAACCATGTTCGACATAGGCGACGGCAACATGCAACGAGTCGAAATGCAGGGAAACACCTACTTGTTTATCCCATTCGTTGATGCCGATGCAGACGTTTGCATGATGAAGATGCAAGTGTATTCTGAAGGGCTTTTGCTTTGGGAAGACTCGTTGGAAAGAAGTGTCGTTAGCGTCAGCCTTGACATCAGTTCTCCTATGGCACTCTCTGAAAGAGCCGACGACCAAGACAATTTCCGAATCCAATCGGTTATAACCAACAACTCAGATTCTCCTGTCAACGTTACGGGAGCTTTTTCCATTTCACTTGCCAAAGGGTCGAAAAACAAAGTCGGACAAAAGAGAAGCTTTTGGGGCAAGATTGCGCCAAAGGGGAAAATGGAAGTCTTTGTCGACCTGAACGTAATCGAGGAAGAGACGGCCAAAGTGACAGTTTCGGTCAAAGTGAACAAAAAACCCATTGGTGCCAAGTCGGTGAATATCCCTCTCAAACCATTCTATTAATATTACTCCCATCATGAACATGAACAAGAAATTGGCATTAACAATATTGGCATTGCTGTTTTCCGGCATCGCCATTGCCCAAGCACAGGAAGACCGTTGGGTATGGCCTGACGACCACATCAAGGACGCTTTGTATTTTCACCTCGGCATCGGACCCAAAATAGGCGCTGGACTATCCATGGCCTCCAACCCCTCGTTTTTCGATTTCGAAGTCAAGAGTGGCTTTTCCTATCAATTTGGAGCTGCGCTTAGTTTCCACGTCGGGCATCATCCTTCGCTACCCATGAGTGGCATAGGACGCTGGGCACTTGAAATTGAGGCGCTTTACGAGGCACGAAGTTTCAGCACCAGCATCGCCACTCTGACGATGAACTGTTTGGAAATACCGATTCTCATGCAATTCCACCTAACCTCCAGCTTCTTGTTGGAGGCCGGGCTCACCCCTGTCAGGATGTTGAATGTCGAGCCCGAATACTTGCAAGACGGCCAAGTTGTAGCTCACACTGGAGAAATCAAAGGGAACGATGTGATGATTTCGGCAGGTGCTGCTTACGAGACCGCCTTCGGCCTGTCAGTTGGCCTGCGTTACAACTATGGTATGAGCGAATGGGCCGATAACTTCCACAGCAAAACCAGCACCATGATACTTTCCGTCCGCTATCTGTTTTCTCTAACCAAGTAATCTCAAAATCAAAAGGAAATGAAAAACACGGCTTATATTCTTCTTTTTTCCTTATCGTTTCTTGCCTTTTTCTCGAAATGCAAGAACCCCGGAATTGATTACGACACATTCGCCTTCACCGAAGAAAACATCAAGCCCGAAATCCGAGATGTTACTGCATCGGGTGCCTACGACTTTCTCGGGGAGGTGGTTGGTATCAAATTCAACATCGGCCTTGACAATCAACTGACCGATGCCGAAAGCCATCCCATGGATGTTGAAAACCATAATTTCTCGGCCACGATCGAAGGCCTTGACCCAGGCACACTTTACCATTATTGCTTTGAGGTTGATTTTGGAGGCAACAAAAAAAAACTGACAGACATAAAGAGCTTCAGCACCTTGTCTGACAAGCCCAAAGTAAGGACTCTTGAAATAACCAAAACCGACGACAACTCCCTACGTGTAAAATGTATCGTGGACGACAATGGTGGCAGCCGTATTACCGAAAGAGGCATTTGCTGGAACCACACTGGCAATCCGAACATCAACAACAACCATGTAATCCACGGGGAAAATGGTTTGGGCGAATATTATTGCCAAATCCCTGGGATTGAACAGGGCACCACCTATTTCGTCCGTGCCTACGCGACAAACGCAAACGGCATCTCCTATGCCGATGAGGTATTGCATTTCGACACGGAATCCGAAGAAAAACCTACAGTCGTAACAATACCGATGGACGCCAATGGCTTTACGCAGACATCGGCATATTGCTGGGGAAGAATAACAAACGAAGGATCGGGGGCCGTCACCGAACGAGGCATTTGCTGTGGCACCACTCCAACCCCTATCATCAATGGTGAACTATATCCGAGCAACTCTAACGATAGCGAATTCTTCGTGAGCTTAACCAATCTATCGCCAAATACGACTTACTATTTCTGTGCGTATGCAACCAACAGTATTGGGACAAGCTACGGGAACACACTGGACTTCACCACGCTAAGCATAAACAAATTCCACATTGGGACAGAAGTCCATCCTAACGATGGTGGCCAAACCGAGGGGTCGGGAGATTACGAAGAAGGCGAAGAATGCACAGTGAAAGCCTTGCCAAATGCGAACTTCGACTTCGTGAATTGGACAGAGAACAGTGTACCGGTATCGCATTCTGCCGAATATTCTTTCACTGTGGAACGAAACCGGACCTTGACCGCCAACTTCGAACTCAAGTCCTACACCATTGTTGCGACAGCGTCTCCAAATGAAGGAGGCTATATCAACGGCGAGGGAACCTATCAACATGGTTCACAATGTACACTGACTGCTCATGCAAACGAAGGTTACGAATTTGAAAATTGGACCGAAAGCAACGGCACCGTGATTTCAAGCGATGCCAGCATTTCATTTGTCGTCACTAACGACCGGACATTAGTTGCCCATTTCAAGCAATTGCCACAAGTCCCCCAAGGAGGCATCAACGGACTGTTCGCAGTGACCCCTTATAAGAAAGTGTATTTTTCGCAAGGCAATCTCCAATACCGTCCCCAAACCGGCACCTGGCAGTTTGCCCCAAGCCAATGGCAACACATCGGAGAAGGAAACGCCAACATTTCGCCAACCTATAGCGGTTGGATTGACCTTTTCGGATGGGGGACAGGAGACAATCCAACCAACACCTCAACCTCGACCAGTGATTATGGCAACTTCCACGATTGGGGCGACAACATCATCAGCAATGCTTCCGGATCATGGCGCACACTGAATAGGGACGAGTGGAAATATGTTTTTGATACCCGACCGGCCTCTACAATCAACGGAATCCCAAACGCACGATATGCCATGGCGACCGTGTGTGGTGTTTATGGAGTCATCCTATTCCCCGACGAATACACTCATCCAGCCAGCGTCACACTCCCAAACAGCATCAATATTGCCAATGCAGGCTTCAATTCCAACACCTATTCATCGAGCCAGTGGCTGCAGATGCAAGCCAACGGATGTGTTTTCCTACCGACAACAGGATACCGGCAAGGAACCGTGTTCAGGGAGCCTAATATGGGCTACTACTGGTCTTCAACAGCCATTGCCTATAGCGTATTGCGGTTTGGCTCTGACGGGTCAGGAGCCATGCAGTCCCTGAATCCACAATTCGGCTATTCGGTAATCAGAGGTGTGGGAGTGCGCCTCGTTCAAGACTCCCAACAATGAGACACGTGTTGGATCTGCTTGGGGAAAACCTATCCATGGAACAAACAACGATTAATCCAACAATTAGAAAAAGAGAGAATCACCCACAATGCTTAACATCGAAGACTCTATACAAGAAGGTGAACTATTCGACGGCCACTATAAACTGATTCGCCCATTAAGCACTGATGGCGCCACAGCTGACGTTTGGCTTGCACTCGACATCAACACCATCGACACCGAAATAGATGAAGATGAAGACCCGGACCAAGGAAAATCCGAGGAGTCGGGAATGCTGGTAGCTATCAAGATATATCGTCCGAAAAACGCCTTGGACATTGAGGGCGAACAACGGTTTCGCGATGAATTCAAAATCGTCTATGAATGCCGTCACGAAAACCTGCTTCAGCCGACGGCGTTTTCCATCTACAAGGACATCCCTTACCTTGTGTTGCCCTATTGCCAACGCGGTTCATCCGAACAGCTCATCGGGAAAAAGCAAACACCCGAGGAAATCTGGAAATTCATCGATGATGTCTCGTCAGGCCTGGCCAAGCTCCATTCCAATCACCCACAAATCATCCATCAAGACATCAAACCCGCCAACATCCTCATCGACAATAGCAGCACCTTCACCATCACCGACTTCGGAATCAGTGCAAAGACCAATGGCCTGCATGGCCATTATTACAATGATGACAATAGCGGAACCATGGCCTATATGGCTCCCGAACGTTTCAACCATGACCCAACGCCACTTCCCGAAAGCGACATTTGGGCATTTGGCGCCACACTCTACGAAATCCTTACAAGAAAAGTCCCATTCGGAGAAGAGGGCGGAAACAACCAGAACAGCGACACACCCATGCCCCCACTCACCAATGTGCCTCACAGCGTCAGAAACCTTGTCTATGCATGCCTGCAGCACGACCCGAAGAAAAGACCTACAGCCAAGCAAATCCAGCAAGCCGCACAAACACGGCAGTATCCACCGAAACGCAAAACATGGCTCTTCATTACAACAGGACTCTTGACATGTTTGGCTGTTTTCCTGGCCGTTTTCCTAACGCGAAAAACCATAACGTCACCACAGCCAATGCTCCAAGAGACATTTGCCATTGCCTTGCGCCAGCTCAACACCAACAACGCAGACACGCTCAAAGTCGGACTTCAAGCCATGGACAGCCTAAGCAACCTCAACTACATACCCGCCATGTACGAGATGGCTTTTACTTATGGTTGGTACTCCGACTCGCTCTCGGTGCAAAGGAAACGTTTGCTTGGAATCAAAACCACCCAAAAGAAATTCCCCATCTCTGACGAATACAATGTCAAAGCCAAGGCCCTGCTCACCTACATCCTCGACATGAACGACTCCACCTATGCCGACATCAACGCCAACGCTGCATTCCGTCTGGCTTGCTATTACGGAGAAGTGGACGGATCTGTCGACAGCAACAACAAAGTTAACTATGAAGAAGCCTTAAGATTCATCGACATTGCCGACCATTGGGCTAACATCACCCAAAATCCCGACTTGGAAAGAAAGATAATGAATGGAAGGAAAGTCCTCGAAAGAAACTCAAACAAGGAATAGAACCCATAACACAAAACCCAAAGCATCAAACTTATTTTTGCGTATGAAAAAAGTAATCTTAGCATCATTTATCCTGTTATTGACATTACAAACCCATGCACAGATGGCAGGTTGGACCATCCCACCACAATACGACAGCATCTACTTCGCCGACGGCGCCGACCTCATCATTACCGACTCGCTCAACGTGAAAAGCGTTTGGACGCGTCAAGGGAAGAGGCTTTTCAAGACATCCGACATGCTCCATCCATTCGCCGAAAACATAGCCGTGACAACGGATCCAGAGTCAGACATGATCACTGGTTTCTATACTATCAACGGCGGCTTTACCCCTCTAAGCGGCTATTCCATCGCCCACGATTACCCTTATTTTTCGGACGGCTACTTACTGGTAAAGAAACAAGACAAGTATTATTTTGCAGACCCCAAAGGAAAAGTCAACGAACATGGAGTAGTACTCGCCTACCCTTTCCACGGAGGTTTTGCCTCATGCAAAGACTACAAAAACCCCGATAAGCCTAAAGACTTGTACAACTTCTTGATCAACAAGGACAAGAAGAAAACTACATTCACATTCAAAGACAAGCCTTTCAACATCGACGATCTGGAATTCATTTCGTCGGTTAACGATGAAGGCATAGGCATCGTGGTGGCAAAAAGAAAAGTTTATTTTTTCGAGAATGGAATCGAAGAACTCCGTCCTGTATTCATAAACCCCGAAGTGGTTGACATGAAACAACAAGCCAAATTGTCGGGCAAAGTAGCCGATTGCTTGACTGCCACAGCCAACTCCAATTATATACTTTACGCAAATTGTGGCAAAATAGACCAAATATCCTTCCAATTTGATGAAAGAATGGTCCCTGTCGCCATAAGGTACAATGTCGAAAGCCGCCCTTTCAATCAATCCAAGGAGAGCAGAGTGTTGCCCGACTCACCCATAGGGACAACGCGAAGCAACAACTTGTTAGGCTTGTCGGTCGATGGCGTTGACTTCCTTCCTGCACAGTTCGATGCCGTATACAAATCTTTCGGCAACGAAGCATTCGTGAAAAAATCAGGAAAACAAGGGCTGATTTGGGTATCAACAGACGATAGTTTCAAACTTAGCATCAACAAAGGCAAAGACATCGCTTTTAGGCACCAAACATATGAGACCCTAATCCGACTCGACATGCCAAAATCAGTCCCTTCAGAAAAGACCGAACTGAGGATTGCCTCGCCCGATTCGGGATGTCAAATCGACCAAACGTCAAAGGAAGCAAAAGACACTCCCAACGGCAACTACATTCAGTACCAGAGCACCCTTTACATACCCAACGACTTGCCCGACGAAATCACCGAAATCAGCTACCCTATACAAATCGTTTCCGATGGAATCAAATTCCCTGTAGTCAAACTGAATGCCAAGGCTTGGCACTACAAGTATTTGACCATCGACATTATCAACTCGGAAACTACTATCAGCAAGGGGACCGTCTCCTTTACTTTCGACATCAATGCCGAAAGGTTTTCCGACGAGGATTTCTATCCTACCAGCATCAACATCGTGACCGACTCGCTACTCTATTCCGAGACACAGAAAATCTCCGAATCGCGCTACAAATGCCAAGTGTTCGACCTAAAGGAAGGCTCCAACGACATCACCATCGAAATCATAGAACAAGGCTGTCCGCCCATTTCATCACCCTGGAGAATCAACTACAACAAGCCATCGGCAAAGACCAAGCATAAGGAGACTGTTGAAATCAAGAAGAAAACCAAGGAAGATGAAATAGAAGAAGAGGAAGACCTACATTTTGACTATTAACATCAAATCCATCATGAAAGTCACCATATCCGGCCTTACCGACGTCGGCAAAGTCAGGGACAAAAACGAAGATGCCTTCGTCATCTGCCCCGACCTTGCCCACCCCCGATGGGGAAAAAAGGTAGCCAAAGTCGAATTAGGGGCCAAAGGCTCCTTGTTGGCCGTTGCCGACGGAATGGGAGGGGCCAATGCAGGAGACGTAGCCTCCCGATTGGCTTTGGAAAGCCTTAAATCAACTTTCTCCTCAAGCAACTTGGATTCCATCATCGAAAACAGCGTTTCAATAAAGGAATTCCTCCAAAAAGCGGTTGCCATTGCCGACAAAGCAATTAATGAACACACTATGAGCCATCCCGAAACATGTGGCATGGGAACAACAATTGTCATCTGTTGGATATTGGAAAGCACAGCGTATGTTGCATGGTGTGGCGATAGCCGTTGCTATGTCTACAATCCCAACTCTGGACTAAATGCTTTGACAAAAGACCATTCTCTTGTCCAAGAATTGGTCGACCAAGGAGAATTGACACCTGAAAATGCTTTCAAACATCCCGATAGTAACATCATAACCCGAGGCTTGGGTTGTTTCGATTCAGAACCCATTGCCGACTTGATTACACACGCCATTCAGCCTAACGATATCTTTTTGCTTTGTAGCGACGGCTTATGTGGTTATTGTAAGAACGATGAGATAGAAAACGTGATGAAAACCAGTGGCCTAAACATCGACAAATGCTGCAACAAATTAATGGATTTGGCATGGAATGCCGGCGGTTACGACAACATCTGTATTGTATTGGCTTCTGTTGGCAATCAATACCGTGCCCAAAACTGGCGAATAAAAATGGCATCTTTCCTAAATGTTTTCAGATAAAAAAGAGTAGAAGGCATCTTATGTCGCATAATTGAAAGAGCCTCCGCGACGCGGAGGCTCTTTCAATTTATAGCTTTATCTCAACTCCGATGCTCCTGAATTTTTCTGTCGTGACAGCCTTGTTATATTCTGGCAAGAGGTTGGTATAGACGCGGATACCGTGGATGAAACCGATCAAGTTGGTGTTGACGCTAAAACCAACTTCAAGTTTCCATGGGTTGAAAAGCGATGCAGCATCTTCTATGGCCCAGTCTTTGTAGTTGTCTTCGGGGCCTCGAGTGCGGAGCAAGCCTCGTATTCGGCGGCCAAAGAAAGCATCCACGGAAAGGCTGCTTTTCCATTGCTCACCCAAGCTGAAATGGAGTTCGGCAGGGATGCCAAGGTAATCGTTGACCAATCGGTTTTGTTGGATAGGTGTCTGTCCATCTATGATTTCCAGTCCGTTTTCGTTGAGTTTCAGTTGGTGCGCCATGTAATATTCGTTGAAGTTGTAGCGCAATCCAGTCGTAAGAGTCCAACGGTCGCTGAAACGAAAGGCAGTTGACAATCCCACATTTATGGCGAGTATGCCATTGTTGGTGAACGGACTATTGAAATCGACGGGGTTTTGGTGTTTTCTGAAACCTATTCCTACATCGAGGGCAACGGAAGCGTTCCAAATCTTGTAGCGTTCGGTGGTCACGGGTTTTCCGTCCTTCATTTCCGTCTTGATGACTTTTTGGGGTTGCACTTCGTAGTAGAACCACGATGGCTTTTTGAATTCCTTGACAACGATTTCACCGTCCAAAAGGCTCTTGCCGTATTGGAATTGGGCATTATAGGTCTCGATAAACGGTTTGCCGCAGCCTTGTATGGTGTCGATGGTCAGTTTGCTTTCGTTGCCGAGTCTGATGAAAGGCTCTCCGTTGAAAATCATCTGATGGACAGTCATTTCCGACTTTTCTCCTATGTAAATCTCGTATTTGACAGCTTTTTCAGGAATCACGAGACGGTCAAACGTGGCTTTTGCCTCGGTAAATAGCACAATTTCTTGGAGTTCAAGAGGTCCTTCCAATTCAAGGATGGTTTCCTGCGGAAGCATGTCGTTTTTTAGGATTGTCAGTGTGTCGCCCTTGAGGTTGCACACTTGGGTCTCGGCGGCAATGCCCGCGAACCGATCGGGTACTACGACAGCGAGGCGGTAGGAATCCGTGTTTCGGTTCATTAGTCGCACTTCCCAGCCCGCGTTGATGCTCAAACAGCCGATGGGTGCGTTGATGTTTTGCTCGATGGCCACTTCTTCTTGGGCAAAGCCTATTTGTGCGGCCAAAAGAATGATGAATGATAAGATGATGCGTTTCATTTTTCCAAGTTTTAGTTGAGTTTGAATTCAAAGGCCAGCGATCCGTTTTTCATATTCGGGTCTTGCGGCTGACCGAAAAGGGTTTTGTTGTCCATGTTGGGCTTAGGTCCAACTTCGGGCTCGGGGTCCTTTTGGCATTCATAGCACACCAGGTTGAGGCTCCGGATGACTCTCCGCTGGGGCTTTTGAACGGCTGAAGGTGTTTCGTTTTCGGTGGGTATGGTGTTGGATCCAATATTCGTAGTGTCTTTGGGTTCCATTGGGATAACTTCAGCTAAGATTGGCTGTTCTTCCACTTTTTCGACGACTTCTTTCCTCGGTTTCTCTCTCTGTATTTGCACTTTTTGAGGGGCAACCGTCGTTTCTTCAGCCAATAACACCTCATTATTAATTACGGGCTCTTCATGGACGATGTCTTTTACCTCGGCTTTGGTGGAATCAACGGTATTTGTTTCTTCTACAAGGATTTTCTGTTCCATCTCAGGTAGCTGTTTCGCGTTCGGTTTGACGAGCAGCCAAAGCAGCAGGCATGCCGCCGCCCCGCCCATGGCCCACCAAAGCGGATAGAGTTTGCGCCGCTTTGCGTCATTGCGAGGAGGCACGACGAAGCAATCCAGGGGTTCAACTTGTTTTCTGGATTGCTTCGTTCCTCGCAATGACGTACTCGTCCCTAATTCTTTCTCCGACAATTGGTCGATCAAGTCGCAAAGTTCCTTTTGTCGGCGGGCGTTCTTCCCGTGTTCTTCCAGGCTGTCGAGCAGCTGGCGGACTTCCTCGTTCATTTCGTTTTCAGTATTCATCCTTGTTTCTCCTTATATTGTTTTATGGCTTCTCGTAATGACTTGTAGGCACGCGACAGTGTTGCATACACATGGGTGCTGCTCATGCCCGTCGCCTTCTCGATTTCCTCCATGCTGAGACCGTCCTCGTATTTCATCAGGATGGTGTCGCGTTGGCGCTGGGGCAGTTGGTCGACGAGGTCGCGGGCCAGTCGGTAGCGTTCCTCGTTATCGTCCTGTGGTGGCTCGGCAAGCATCAGGCTCTCTGTATCGATGGGCACTGTAGGCTTCTGCTTCCTGAGCAGATCGATGCAGCGTCGTTTCACGACGGTCAGGCTCAGCTTTTCCATGTCCTGACTTTTCATCGTCGCGCGTTGTTCCCAAAGGGTGATGACGGCTTCTTGGACGGCATCCGCTGCTGTGTCGGCATCGCCAATGATGCCCTCGGCGGTCCGCTGCATTCGAGGTTGCAGTCGCATGATGTCTCGTTTGAACTCTTCGGTCGTCATTCCATTCGGTCATTTGCTATAATATCGTGGGAAACTGGAAAATCTTACACTTTGAGATGAAAAAAAGGCAATGTTTCGCTGTTTTATCAAAACTCGATTCGGTTTTATCTCTCAATTTACATCCTATCGAATATAAATCAACACGTTTTTCACGAATTTATATCATATCGGATATAATTCCAATAATTATTACCTTGCATCCGAAAGGATATAAACAATGAGGAAAGCTTTGATTTATAACAAGAAGCACAACCTGCTCCACGAACGATTTGAGAGAATCGAAGCGTAAAAAACGAAAGGTGCCGCAGGAATCCCTACGGCACCTTTCAAACTATCTGATAATCTTATTTGGAGTCTTTTAGAAATAAAGGTCTCTTTCCCCATTCTTGATGCGCTCGATGCGGCTCTTCAGCTCGTCGAGGAACTTCGGGTCGACGTTCTTGAAGTTGTTCTCGATGCACTTCCAGCCCTTGGCTGCAACTTCGGGCGTGGCATAGTCCACCAAGTATTCGCTCAAGGTGAGGATGGCATTGGGCGTGCAGTAGCGTTTGATGAAGCCCGGCACGCTGAACTCCATGAAGTGCTCGCCCGTGCGACCCAAGCGGTAGCAAGCCGTGCAGAAGCTCGGGATGAAGTCGTGATCGAGCAGCTTGTCGATGATGTCGCCCAACGAGCGGTCGTCGCCGATCTTGAACTGTTCGCGGTCGAGGTTCTGGTCTTCCTGCTTGTCGCTGTTCTTCTCTTCTTCCTCGTGATGGTATTTGTAGTCGCCAATCTGCAGGTTGGTGCCACCGTCGATTTGCGAGATGCCGTATTCGATGGCCTTGGCGCGGAAGGCAGCGTCCTCGCGGGCGGTCAGGATCATGCCCGTGTAAGGCACAGCCAGACGGAAAATGGCGATGATCTTCTCGAAGGTCTCGTCGTCAACGAAATACTTCGTGTCGATGTTGAGGCCCGAAGCGTCCTTGATGCGCGGGAACGAGATGGTGTGCGGCCCCACGTTGAAGCAAGCCTCAAGGTGGTTGGTGTGACGAATCATGGCCAACACCTCGTAACGCCAGTCGTAAAGGCCGAACAAAATACCCAAACCGTTATCGTCGATGCCGGCTTCCTGGGCGCGGTCCATGGCGGTGAGGCGGTAGTTGTAGTCGCCCTTTTTCGTATTAATCGGGTGATAGTCGTTGTAGACTTCGGGGCAATAGGTCTCCTGGAAGATCTGGTAAGTGCCGATGCCCGCCTCTTTCACGGTGCGGAAGCCTTCCACATCCAAAGGAGCGGCGTTGATGTTGACGCGGCGGATGCTGCCCTTGCCTTTCTTGGTGGCGTAGGTCACCTTCACGGTGTGGGCGATGTACTCCGGCGAGTATTTCGGCGACTCGCCATAAACGAGGATGAGGCGCTTCTGGCCGTCATCTTCGAGAGCTTCCACGTTGTGGATGAGTTCTTCGTCGGTCAAAGTGGTGCGCACCTGTTCCTTGTTTGAAGAGCGGAAACCGCAGTATTTGCAGTTGTTGACGCAGTAGTTGCCCACATACAGCGGGGCAAACAGCACGATGCGGTTGCCGTAGATGCGACGCTTCAGCTCGCGCGCGCCTTCCTTGATTTCTTCCACCAACGCGGGGTCGGTAGTGTTGACGAGGACGGCGGTCTCCTCCATCGTCAGGCGGTTTTTGTCGAGCGACTTTTGGATGATTTCATGCACACGCTCGGGAGTGCTTTTCGTGTTGTTGATGTAGTCCCAAATCTCTTCCGAGGAGATGAACGGGCGGTTAGGCTCGTCGGGGATACGACATTTTTCGGGATGGAATTGCATATCTGTAAATTATTGAGTTTTAATGATTTTTGAGCAAAGCCGATTTCACCTCGATGCCTTTGATGCGACCCAACTGGCCTGTGAGGGAACCTATCTCATCGGTGGTGCCTTCGAAGATGACGGAAATCAGACTGTACTGCTCACGCGGAAAACCTTGGCGGCAGATGATGATGCCCGCATGTCGCGACAGTACCGCGTTCACTTCGGGCGCGGCTTCGCGGTTTTCCACATAAATAAGGACGGTGCCTATTCTCCTTTCCATTTGAATTTCCTCCGGATCAGATGATTGATGATTCCCGCACGAGCCTCGATGTCAACGCATTGTCTTCATCTCAGCGGTTATGCGGCTTGGTTTTGCGGCTGCAAAGATAACAATTATTTCCCAATTTCGCTTATTTTGTGCATCTTTCCAGCACCCACTTCCAAAGTGGCACCACTTTAATAGTCTTGCCATTCTTTTCCAAAACGGTTTCTTCGTCCTTGGTGACAATCAACAAATCATTCACATTCATGTGTTTTGCCACCTTGGTCAAGGCTTCGGTTTCGCGCTGCAAAGTCTCTGGGTCGTCCACGGAATAGGAAACTTGTATCAGTTGTTCTGCATCGGGTAAATAGAAATCCACCTCTACCCCATTGTGGTAGAAAAGCACTCGGTCGGCCCAGCGTTTCACCAAATGGATGGCCACCATGTTCTCCAAAAGACTGGTTTCAGGGTCGGGCAAGAACAAATTGAGGATGCCGTTGTCGATGAAATAATACTTGCGCTGGGTGTTGCGCTCGGTCAACTTCCCGATGATGTTCTCCACAGGCAGCAACAGCCACGATTCACACATGTAATTCACATAATCAATGACGGTGTCGGTGCTGGTTTTCTTCCCTGCCGAAGTCACCACATTGGCCAGGCGGTTGTAGGAAGAAGGTTGCTTTACACTTTCAGCTAACTTTTTGGCTAACAAGCGCAAACCAAAATCATTGCGGATGTCGTAGCGGGCAATCAGGTCGCCAAAGAAAATCTTGTTGAACAACCCGCTCAGCCACGAGCGCTTGTCTTCAACATTCATCACTTCGGGCAATCCGCCAAAGCGAAAATAAGTCTCAAAATGCCTCAAAATCTCCTTTTTATGCAGATGCAAGGCGTTCTTCTCGCTCACATCAATTCCCACAAACGACAAATACTCGGCGAAGGAAAGCGGAAAAACTTCCTTAACCAAGAACCTCCCGCCCAAAGTCGTCGCGATTTCCGAACTCAGCATCTTGGCATTGCTGCCAGTGACATAAACCCTATATTTTTGGTCGGCAAGACGGCGGGCAAACTTCTCCCAGCCCTCCACAATCTGTATCTCATCAAAGAAGAAAACAGGCTGAGTGTCAAACATTTCCTCGTAGGCAGATTTAATGGCATCCAAATCAGGCAAAGTCATCACGCCAAGACGGTCGTCCTCAAAATTGAAGTAGCAGATTTCCTCTATGCGATGCCCCGACGCCAATAATTGGTGAATTCTTTGGTACATCAAATACGACTTGCCTGCCCTACGCAAACCTACAAGCACATAGTTCAACCCATCTTCAAAAGCATAATCGCGCTGATGAAACTTAACTCTTGATACAAAACGCTGGTTTTCAACGATAATATCCTTGATTAAATCCTTGTTTGCCATAACTTCTCAATTATTTTCGACAGCAAAAATACAAAATTATCGTTTATAATCGACAAAATCATATCAATTTTATCGTTTATAATCGATAAAACAGTCACGTTTTTATCGTTTATGGACGACAAAACAAACCGATGATAAAATAGTAATGGCCATTACCGTAATAGCCATTACTATTTTTCAATACTCCACCTTGTCGCTTTTCGCTCGCCAAGCCTCGAAGGTCTTAATGGCCTCGTCGCGGAGCAAAGGGACGAAGGGCACGGAACGGTGATTAATGCCCTGTTCCAACTCCTTGTAGATGAAGCCGTCGGCAAAGTCGATGGCGGCGGCGTCTTTCTTGGTGTTGCCGTAATAGATGCGGCTGATGCGTGCCCAGTAGATGGCGCCGAGGCACATCGGGCAAGGCTCGCAGGAAGTATAAATAACGCAATCAGAGAGGTCGAAGGTGCCTAATTTGCGGCAGGCCTCGCGGATGGTGTTCACCTCGGCATGGGCTGTGGGGTCGTTGTCGATGGTGACGCTGTTCGAGCGTCCTGCCACGATTTCCCCGTCTTTCACGATGACCGCCCCGAAGGGTCCTCCACCGTTTTTCACGCTTTCGTCGGCGAGGCGGATGGCCTCGCGCATGTATTCTTTGTCTTGTTCTGTAATTTGCATTGTCGTTTGTTTAAAAGCAGGGACTGACGTCGCCTGCTTATTGGTTTGTCGTCCCTACGGGACTAACTTACTTCCTGTACCTTGCCTCCAATTCGTCTCTATACTTTTCCGCAATCTGTCTTGCCAAAGCCACGCCATCGCCTTGCGGCTCGGCGCTGAAGGTGCCGAGGCGTTCGCGCCACCATTGGCCTTCGTATTTGCAGATGCGGTCATGGTAGGTTTTTTCATCGAACGGCTTGCCTGATTCTATGGCGGTGTTCACGTCCTTGAAAAACTCCTTCCAACGGTAAGCATAATACGTTTCGGTGAGTCCTGCCCAGGCGCGGCTACCGTATTCGTTGAGCAGGGCATCCTCTTCGCCCCAAGTGGTGATGAGGTTGCGGGCGTTGCTCTCGAAGTAGTCCTTGTCTTCTTCCGTCGTGCCGATGGCGCGTGCGTCACGGATCCAGCGACCTACGAGGAAGGCACTCTCGGTGGCCAACAGCGGGTCGGTGTCGTCGAGGATGGAAGTCATGGTCTGTTCCACTTGGTGCAATTTCTCGTAATCGCCTTCTTTGTAGGCTTTTACATAGTCGGCATAGAGGTCGCTGAAGTAGTTGCCTATCAGTTGCCTCGTGATGTTGACAGCATCGAAATGGCGCGTGCGGGTGTTGCAATTGGCGGCCAAGATATGGTCGAGGGCATCCAAGAGGTCGATGTTGTTGTATTTGTAGGTCGGGGCCACGTAATACTGGCGGTATTCCTTGATGTCGCCCATGGTCGGCCTTTGGTTGATGCGGACGGTCTGTCCTGGCGACGACACCTTATTATATATGCTGTCGGCTAACAGTTTCCATGCGGCACGCATCTCAGGGTCTTCCTTGCCTGCGCGTTGGTCGGCAAGGCGTTCCACCCAAGCGTCGACGTCCTTCGTGAGCGGGTTGTCCCAGGCCTTCTCGAAAACGTATTCGTACATGAACGGGTTGCAATCGAAGCCTTCCAAGGTGGAGCCTATGCCGACGAAGTTGTCGCCTCCTTTCTCGAAAGCACGTTCAATCCTGACGTTCACCGTGTCAAGGTTGCCTGCCAACATTGAGTTACCGCCGAAGTTGCCGAGATAGCACCAAATGTAGGGCACGCCATAATACGAGTTGGTGCGCTCCCAAACGGGCTGGCGTTCGCAGTAGTAGTCGAGAAGCAGGCGTCTGTTTTTGTCGAAAGATGTGATATAGGCCTCAATACGGTTGTCGACTTCCCAATAATAGCGTTCGTTCCAGAAGAGCCAAGTCATCTCAAGCCAGGTGGCTTCGGGGTCGGCGGCTTCGAGGCTTTCGTAGACCTGACGGCTCACGCGGCCTAAATACTCCGGTTCCCAGCTCGGTGGGATAAGCTCGTTGAAGATGTCGATGCCATAGATGTGGTCGGTGCCATAAAACTCGATTTCCTTTTCGATGAATTTTTTCTGTATTTCGGCATACAACTCGCACTCGGGATCGAGGAACTTGCACCAACAGGTGCTGTCGAAGCCCGCCCAGTCGCCCAGCGAGGCCAAAGGCGCATCTGGGTAAAGCCTTGTGATGCAAGGAGGTACATGACCGGCAAAGCCAGGCAGCACGGGCTTCATATTGAGTTCGCGCTCACGGGCGACGATTTTCTGTTGCAGCGCCTTTTGGTTGTCGAGCCACGACATGGGAAGCGGTCCTCCCCATCGGTCGATGTTCTGCATACGATGCCAGGGCAGGTGCGCCGGACCGGTGAAGTAGCTTCGGATTTCCTCGTCGGTGAGGCCAAAGTCGCTCCACACCTCATACCACACCGATTCTTGCCCCGTGATGGCCAAGGGCAGGTTGATGCCGTTGAGGGCCATCCAGTCGATAAAATGCTCCCATTGCGACCAGTCCCACCAAGGCAACGTATAGCCGAAAGTGCAGTAATTCAAGAAGAAACGGTCGGGCACACGGGCAGTGAGGCTGACTTTTTCGGTCACAGCTGGCATCGTGGCAGGGATTTGCAGCGGTTCTTCCTTAAACCATGAGTATTGCGCCATGCAATAGTATTTCAGGTAGTGGTTGAGACCCACGGCCATGCTGTTGGCGTTGTTGCCACGGATGACGAGGTTTTTCCCTTTCGTCTCCATCTCAAAACGGTCGACGGTGTCGTTTTCGAGCCGTTCGAGGACGATGTTGGCCGAATATTCGGGCACCACGCGGTCGACCAATCCGCGCATGGCAATGACCTCGGGGTCGGTTTCCTTTTTCGTGCAACCGATGCACAGCACAAGGCTAAGCAGGCAAAGTAGATAGCGATTTTTCATAGGAATAACGATTTGTTGGGGCAAAGGTAGCGTTAATTTTCCTATTTTTGCGCCCATGTCGAAGAAAAAGTTTTATGTCGTTTGGCAAGGCCGTCATCCGGGCATTTATGACAACTGGGAGGTCTGCAAAAAAGAGATTATGGGGGTCAAGGGGGCCAAATACAAAGGCTTTCCCGACCAATCGAGTGCTGAGGCTGCCTTTCGTGAAGGCCCAGAGAAGTATTGGGGAACGGGTGAAGCGGTCGCTCCCACCATCCATCTTTCCAAGTTGAACGAGAAGCCTTTAAGTCCCGCCATCGCCGTCGATGCGGCCTGTGCGGGCAATCCTGGCAAGATGGAATACCAAGGCGTCTTCGTGGATTTTGGCATGGAACCCGCGTTGAAGTCGGATCTGTTCAAAAGCCCCGTCTTCCCCAACGGCACCAACAATATTGGTGAGTTTCTGGCCATCGTCCATGCGGTCTCTTTGCAGAAAAAACATGGCTGGCACTATCCCGTCTATAGCGACTCTGTCAACGCGCAACTTTGGGTCAAGCAGAAGAAATGCAAGACCAAATTGCAGCGTAACGCCAAGAACGAAGCCCTCTTCGACCTCGTCAAACGAGCTGAGAAATGGCTTCAAGAAAACACCATCGAGGTGCCCATTTTGAAGTGGAAGACGGAAATTTGGGGCGAAATTCCCGCTGATTTTGGCAGGAAATGAAAAAATTGCATACTTTTACCGCCCAAAACAAGATGCAATAGTCCGACAAGCTCACTACAAGAATGCTGAAATTCGATTCGTTTTACTTCCAATGCCCGCATTGCCAAGCCTGGCTCGAAGGCCGCAACCTGAAAGCCGAGTTGGTGAACGAGGCCATCTTGTATTCCGACGGTAAGGTGCTGAACGACAATCTGATCACCACGCCTCAAAAGATGATTATGTGCCCATCGTGCGGCCATGTCTTCTGGATCGAGAATCCCGTGGAGCCTTTGATTACCTACGACAAGCCCGACGCCGAGGTATATTCATGGAACACCTGGCGCTTTTTCGGCATCAGTTTTTCCGACAACAAGGGCAAGTTGGCCCTCATCAACCACTACAAGACCTTCCTGAAGAAGAGCCATTACGACCCGAGGAAAGAAATCTACCTGCGCCGCTTCCTTTGGTGGGCCTACAACGACCTGCACCGCAACCACCAGCATGTGCGACTGAAGTATTGGCTCAACGGATTCATGAGCTTCGGCGTTTGGCACTGCAACCGCAAGCTGATTCTCGAAGGAGAAAAGCTGTTCATCAAGAGCTACAAGGACTTCACGGCCAACCTCACACGGCTGATGGCGCTGCTCGAGAAGCACCCAGAAGAGCAAATCGACCTTGAGTTGCCCGAAATCTACCGAGAATTGCGTCAGTTCGACAAAGTGAAGGAGTTGCTTGAAAAGACGGGCAGCCGCACCCACTTCACCAACGAACTTTTGCGTCATTCAAAATGGAAAGACGCAAGGGTTTTCATGGTGTCGGGATAAACGAGCACGCAGGATCACACGGAAGCGTTCTGAACTTTTTCAAGCCGAATCCGCCGAACCTACTTGACACAATTTTTGTGTTGCATTGTGCTTCAGCGAGTTCTGCGGATTCAGCGTGGGACTATTTCTTTATTCCTTTTCCCAGTCAATCGGGAGCAAGTCGTGGATCCAGATTTCGGTGACGGAATGGCGTTGGCCTTTGTCGTCGGTCCATTCGTTGTTGTGGAGGCTGCCTTCGATGGCAATCCGTTTCCCTTTCTTCACGTTCTTCTCGACGCGGTCGGCCACTGCGCCCCATGCCACGATGGGGAACCATTGCGTGTCGCTAACCCATTCGCCGTTGGCGTTCTTCTTGTTCTCGCTGACTGCCAAGCTAAAACGGGCTTTCTTGTTGTTGCTGTTGAAGGTCTTCATTTCGGGGTCGGCACCCGGGCGGCCAATCAGTGTGACCGAATTTCTCATTGTACTCATAATGTGTGTGTGTTTGGTAATTAATGAATAAGTTTAATCTGTTGTGTCGCTCCTCACTCGGCGCGTTGGCCGTTCGTTTGGTTTGACGATGCAAAGTAACAACCTTTGTCAAGACTAAGCCGTTGATTAAATGTTTGTTGTCGACAGTAGTCGTTTGTTGTCGTTTGCTGTCGGATATATTGTTGATACATAAAAAGATGAAATTTATATCCGATTTAGGTTTTTTTTGTTTTTGTTGACGGTTTGCGGAGTTTTACTATCTTTGCGCCTCATTAATCATTAGAATAATGTCTGCATTACCCAAGGATTACGCCTCAGGCAAAGGCCTTTTCAACCATATTATCGGTGTCCCGCTCTTCGTCTTCGGGATGCTGCTGCTGTTTTCGCCTACCAGCTTTGACCGCTTTTCGATTCCGTTCTCGCGCTATTCGTTCCATGCGACGATGATCTATTGCATCGTGCTTGTTGTTATGGCCTTGACGAGGTCTATGTTTTTGGTTATCAATCGAAAACACCAATCCATACAATGGAGCCAAAGTTTGACGCTTTGTGCCCTGGAGGTGGTGCTGTCGGCAGGTTTCACCGCGCTTTACCTTTGGCTAGTGTCGGGCCAGGCTGAGGCTTATTTTTGGTTTTTCGGGCTTTCGTTGCTCTATCTTTTCGTCTTGATGCTTATTCCCTACGCCATCATCGGCTTTTATTTCGTGATGAAGGAAAAGGACAACCAAATCATGAACAGGAGTCGCGACGCCTCGAAGGAAAAGATTCGATTTATCGATGAACGCGACAACCTGAAACTTGTGGTGGCGGGAGATGCGGTATTGTATATTCAATCTGAGGAAAACTATTTGAAAATCTGTTATTTGGAACAAAGCGAGGTAAGGTTTTGCACCATAAGAAGCTCCATGAAGCGGATTGAGGACTTGTGTGCCCGAAACGGGTTGGTGCGTTGCCATCGGTCTTATTTCGTGAACAAGATTCATGTTCAGGCGCTCCAAAAAGACAAGGAATTCACATACGCCGTTCTCGACGTGCCTTCGGCTTCGCGGGTTCCCGTCAGCAAGAATTACTATGAACAAATTACGAGTCTTCTTTGATTCTCGCGGGTCAAGGAGACGAAAAAAGGCATTGCATCATGACGGAATGAAAATTGGATATGGAAATGATTCCGGCAGATACAACGCCTGATCGGTTGCCTTCGATTCAGTCGAGATAGGCATGTGCCTTGTGCGTCAAGGTCTCGGCTATCAGGGCATGGCCACGCTCGTTGGGGTGGATACCATCGCTGCACAAATAGTCGTTGTAATGCACCATCTCCAGAAATGGCGTGGTGATGTCGATGATGGGCACCTTGAGTTGGTTGGCCATCTTGAACAGTTCCACGTTATACATCTCGTGCCATTGATAAATGCGCATTGTTGTTCCACCTAACCAGTCGAGTATGTTGTCTTTGTTCAATCCTTTTGACAGGAAATCGAAAAACCGGTCAGGGTCGATGAGAGGCATCGAGAGGAGGACAGGCTTGATGTCGAGACTCCTAATCCGACGGATCAAGGCTTGGTATTGTTCCACAAACCGGGCGAGGGTCACCTTGGGTTGGTGGGGCTTCAGTGGGTCGGCGGCCACAGCTTTCCAGTCGAAGTCGCAGTCGTTGCCACCATATTCAAAAACGGCGAAATCAGCGTCTTTCATCTCCGAAGCATACCTATTGATATATTTCATGCCTTGCGTCGTGGTGCTTCCGAAGCAGGCAAAGTTCATTATCTTGATGCCCAAACGTCGTTCGCAACGGCTGACGAAGTTGTTTTCCGAGATCTTATAGACGGGCTTGCCGTCGACGCCGTTGCCTTCAGAAACCACGCCGCGCATGATCGAATCGCCAAAAGTGCAAATCTTGTTTTTCATTGTGCCTTTGTTTTTTCGGTGCAAAAGTAGGATGTGCATGAGGCTTAGAGGCAATCATGTTATCGCCATTCCGGAAAAGTGACGAAAAAATGTTTTTGGGGACGAAAGTGGCGTTTTTTGGGACGAAAAACGGTTTTGGGTGGAATTCATGACACCTTTTCCCTGTTGATTGTGACAAAAAACCGTCGTTTTTCCGGCCTTTTCTCCATGCATTTCGATTATTATTGGTCACCAAAACAGCCTTTTTACTAATTTTGCACAAAAATCAATTTGTCATGGCTAAGGACTTGAAACCCCACATCGGCATTTTCGGTCGCAGGAATTGCGGCAAAAGTAGCCTCATCAATTTGCTTACTGGCCAACAAATCGCCATCGTGAGCGACACGGCAGGCACCACCACCGACCCCGTCAAAAAGAGCATCGAAATCTTCGGCATCGGGCCATGCGTGCTCATCGACACGGCGGGCATCGACGACGTGGGCGAACTGGGACAACAGCGCGTGGAAAAGACGATGAAGGTGTTGGAAGAAATCGACTGTGCCATCGTCGTCATCACGGGAAACAACTTCGCCGAGCCCGAAAAACAGTTGATTGCCCGAATGAAAGAATTGGCGGTGCCGTTTTTCGTCGTCCACAACAAGGCCGACGAAGAGCCACTTCTGGCTGTCGTTAAAGCAATGATTGAACAAAACTGCCAAACTAATATATTGGATTTCAGCGTTGTAAGAAATGATAGTATTGCACCGTTGGTGGGGTTGCTGAAAAAAAGCATTCCCGAAAGTGCCTACCAAAAGGTGTCGCTTTTGGGCGGAATCATACAACCGAATGAGGTAGTGGTTTTGGTTTGCCCCGTCGACTCAGAAGCACCCGAAGGCCGATTGATTTTGCCCCAAGTGATGGCCATCCGCGACGTGTTGGACAACGAGTGCATTTGCGTGGTGTTGAAGGAGACCCACTTGCAGCAATACCTTGAAACCATGCCCAAGCCAGCATTAGTTGTCACTGACAGTCAGGTGTTTGGCTATGTGAGCAAAATCGTGCCTGCCGACATTCCTTTGACCAGTTTCAGCATCGTCATGGCACGCCTTCGCGGCGACTTCGACAATTATGTAAAAGGTACGCCCCATTTGTCGCAACTCAATGACGGCGACACGGTTTTGCTGCTCGAATCATGCACCCACCACAGCACCTGCGAGGACATCGGCCGCGTGAAACTGCCTCGCATGATTTTAAAATACACCGGAAAAGACATCCATTTCGAGTATGTGGCGGGTTTGTCGCCCATTGCCAATCCTGAAAAATACGCCATGGCCATCCAATGCGGAGGTTGCATGAGCACGCGCAAGCAACTGCTCAACCGCACCAATCTTTTCGTCAATCAAGGCATCCCTATTAGCAACTATGGCATGGCTTTGGCTTATATGAATGGGATCTTCGAGCGGGTGATGGAGCCGTTCGCCACCACCCTGTAGAGACGCCGATTTATCGCGTCTCTACCGATTTATTGCGTCTCAAGTTATTCTTCTCCAATACGCGATTTCATATTTTCAAGGAAAGCCATCGTGTAGTATTGGAAGAAGTTGAAATTCATGGCTTTGGAAATACGGAAAATCAAGTCACTGTCGAGGGATGATTTGTTGAAGATTTTGTAGACATGGTTGCGGGTGCAGCCTATCTCGCGTGCCAGCCAGCTTGCGCTGCGCTGGTCGGTCTTCAGCTGCGCTTGGATGAGGTGTCCGATGTGGATATTTTCCTTTTCGTTCATAATGGCGCAAAGATAATGCGGCATAATTAGTCCAAATCCATCCATTTCATCCATTTGCAACCGCAAAAACCTTATCTTTGCCGTCACTATGTTACCCTTATCCGTCATCGAACAAATTAAGCAGAATTCGGGACTAGACTTTGCGAACGCCAAAGACTTTGAGGTGCTTTCGGAGTCGTTTCCGGCCAATGACCGTCTGGGCGTGAACACACTGAAACGCCTGATGGGTTATGCAAAGACGCCGATTGAGCCTCGCAAGACTACGCTTGATGCCATTGCGCACTATCTCGGTCATACTTCGTGGGATATTTTGATGGGATTGCAGCCATCCGACAGCGACTGGGTGGAGAAATCCGTCTGTGCCGATGAAATCAGGGAAGGCGCTTCGGTTGAAGTGCAGTGGCTGCCCGACCGCGAAATCACCTTGCTTTGCATTGGCGAAAACCGTTTCCGCGTCACGGAGAGCCGCAATGGACGACTCCTTGTTGGCGACGAGGTCACCATACGGCATTTCCGCCTCGATTATCCTTTAGAAGTAGCCCACATCGTTAGAAACGGGGCAGTGATGTGTGATGACAAAGGACTGGAGCTGAACTATATAGCAGGAAAGAAAAACGGCATCACTCACTTGACTATCCATGACTAAGCTATGACCGAAGATTCCGAATTCACCACCAAACCCTTGGCTGACAGTGTCGAAGTACTGCTCGGTAGTGGAGGCACTGCCGACTGCTACAAGCGCATCATCGGCAACCGTGCCTATTGCATCAAACGACCCAAGTTGCAATACTGCTTTTCGGAGGACTACATGAACCTCTTCCGAAAGGAGTTTGCCCTCGGCATAGAACTGGAGCACCCTAACATTGTGCGCTATTTCGACTATGGCGAGGACGAAAAAGGTCCGTTCATCAAGATGGACTACGTGGATGGCGAGAGTTTGGATGAGTTTGTCGCCACGCATCCTGACTTCCTCAAAAACAATCAAAATCGTCAGTGCGTCCTTAACGAGTTGCTGGATGCCTTGGCTTATCTTCACGGCAAGCGGATGTTGCACTTGGATTTGAAGCCAAGCAATATCTTGATTACCAACAACGGACACCATGTGAAACTCGTCGACTTGGGTTTCGCCTGGACCGAGGGCTACCTGCAGGATGCCGGTTTTAGCCGCGACTATTGCGCTCCCGAGCAGTTGGCCAACAAGGTGGAGCAAATCTCGCCTGCCACCGATATCTACGCCTTGGGCAAAATCATGCAACGTTTCCATCTGGCGAAGGATTCAGTGGTCAAGCGCTGCCTGAAAGAAAACCCTCAAGAACGCTTCCAAAGCATAGATGCCTTGAAGAAGGCGCTTCGCCCCAAGCGTTGGCCGTTACTTGTATCGGCTGCACTCTTTGTAGGGCTGCTATGTTGGGCACTGCCAACAGCAATACGTCAAGGTGAAGCCGTTTCCGTGCCGCACGATACTATATTTATCATGCAAGTTGATACGGTCTTCATGCCCGAGCCGAAGGCAGAACTCACCCTTGACGACTCGCTGACGCTTTTCAAGGGAGAGTTGCAAAACGCCTTGGCACCCACTTTCAGCTATTGGTATATGATGATTGACAACATGTTTGAAAATCAGCCCAACCTACCTAAAGAAGTGCATTTGGAAACATCAAAATTCTATATTGACAAAGGCATCAGCGTTAGTCAAGGCATCATCAAGGAGAAAATCAACACGATGGGTCTTTCCAAAACCGTCAGACCTTGTTACGAAAAAGCCGCCCAAGAGGTCATCGATTATTATCTGAAGGATTACAGGAAGCTGAAGAAAAAGTTGGAGAAAGAATTGGCAGCTGAAAAGCAATGATTAAAGATTTCCAGTACGCGCTTTCACCCCTTCAAGAAATTCGGCTGTGTAATACTGGAAAAAGTTGAAATTCATGGCTAAGGAGATGCTCAGCAGCAGTTCGCCATCTAACGAAGGCTTGCGGAACACCTTGTAAAGATGGTTGCGCGTGCAGCCAATCTCGCGTGCCAGCCAACTGGCGCTGCGTTGGTCGGCTTTGAGTTGCGCTTGGATAAGATGCCCGATGTGGATGTTGCTTTTCTTTTCCATTGCCTGCTCTTACTTGGTGCTTTGGCTCTTTCTCCTCTTGGCAATGAAAAAGCGTGTACTTACGTTGCCGTAGTTCGCCGTAGGCTCTGGAAAAGCCCTGTCAGACCTAAAGAAACGATAAGTTCACGCTAGAAAGCATGAACTCTCGCTCTTAAGTTCTCTTCTGACATAAAGTTTCCAGATTTACGGCGAAAAGAACAAGAGCAAAAGCTCAGTTAGTATTTCAATTGGTTATCTCTTTTCCGTTTTTTTGACTTTTAGATTTAGGCTTCAAAAATACGGAAATTATCCGAAACGGATATGGGTTTCGTGTTAGTAGCCGATAAAAAGTTCGGTTTTTCCGTCAGAAACCAGCGAAATCTGTCTATTTTTTCGACATTTCGCTGGTTTCTGACAGGAAATGCTGGTTATTTCTTTTCTCAAAACGCTGGTGGGCCTTTACACTGCATTGTGGCAGCCTTTTTTATATCAAAATCCCAACTCCACAGGTTGTTCCACTATTTCGTGTATATCCCTTTGATTTATTGGACTTTCACAAAAAGGACAAGCATTAGTTTCTTTAGAAACCAATGTGCCACAATTACTGCAAACCACATGGGGTAAAATCCGAAAAACACGGCATTCTGTCCCTGCCTCCACCTCTGTACCACAAACGGGGCAAACTCTAAGTTTAGGCGAAAATAGACTTTTGCAAGTCGTACAAACCAAGTAAGTGGATAGCATCTGATTGGTTATGTGTTTATTGCTTTTTCACCAAATAATATGGGCTTTCCATGAAATCAGCAAAAAAGTCATCCATGTGGTTGTCGTAATCGAATCCGCCGAACAGCATTTCAAAGGTGATGTCGCCTCGTTTGTTCTTGCAGGTCATTAGCAGTTTTCTGATGCGGATTTCTTGTTCCTTTCCGTCTTGACGGAAAAACACATGTGATTCGAAAGTAACCGTATCACCCACATTTCCACCATAGCATTTGCCTCCGCCCATAAGGTAGTCATCATGTGTCTGTGTTCTAATATACTCGTTACCATTCTCATCCATTTGGAGGAAGTCGTTTTTTATTACCTCATAACTCGCATTGATATCCAAACCTTTTGCTTCAATTTGTTGTATGAAGTGGAGGTTTCTTTCCCTCCAATAATTGAAACGCTTTTTCTCAAAGATTCCCATATGTTTCCCATTAAGGGTGGGCGTTCCTTCTATTTCGGTGAAGTCACCCTTGTAATCCGATGTGATGTTTGTTTGTTCTTCTTTCATGTTGTCGTCTTTATGAATTGATTCAATGTTTATCAAACGCAAACCCTAATCCTCGAAAATGCCAAAAGGTTCATATTTTCGATACTTCACCCTTTCAAACCAGCGGTTGATGTCGAAATAGAGCTTATCTATCATTTGTCCTTCTTCAAATTCGATGCAGTCAATGTTCTTGTCAAGCACTATGATTGTCATTAGTTCTCGTGCTCTTCCGTATAATCAATTGTATCTTCGTATCCACAATATTTGCATCTTCTATGATCTCTATAATACTCTCTTTTTCCAGGAACTTCGTAACGGTTTTCATGCTGTTTACCATAGATGTCGGTTATCCACTGGCTCTTGGTAATGGAAATATTTTCCGACCCTAAAAACTTTGTGTCATAAACTTCCATAGCATACTCTTTCCTGCACTTGTCACATGTGGTTTGTTTTGCTTTAACTTTCGATATGATACTAACCATTATAGAATAAAGTATTGGCCATATAATCAACTCCGTCCACAATGGTAAAAAATCCAAAATAGCAGCAGCCACAATGAAAGCCACAATAGAACCGCCTATAAAAGCACCTTTATTATACTTTTCTGCATCAAAAATATAGGCAAGGAATATACTGATAAAAATACCAATTATCAAGAACCACCACCGATAATGATCGTCCCCAGAAGCGAGAAACGCAAAAACCAAAATATTGATAACAAGCTCTAAAATAGAAATTTTTTGGCCATCCGTATTGTTGCCAGTGTTGTTTGTTTCCATGTATTATTAGTGTTTAGTTTATAATTCGATTTTTCTGTTTGATTCAACGTAATCTGCTCCAGCCATTTCTTCCAAGATGCTTTGACTGAAAGCAATGTCAACTACTCTATTGCTTGACGAAATTACTTGATCCTCATTGTTTGAACCAGTTGTTTCTTCAAGTTCAATGTTCCTCCTAGAATCACCTTGAGCAGTGTCATTAGAAGTTGTAGCGGGTGTGCTGTCGTTCACCACCACTCTCCGGCGGCGCGAAGCGTTGTTTGTGACAACGCCGCCATTTTGGATATAGCTGTCAAGAGAATTCAAAAGGGTGTTAAACAACATGACGGGACTAACTACAAGAGAGTCGTTTTGGTTAACGATAATGTTGATTTCAACATTTTGTTTGCTGATGATGTTGAAAACATACACATTTCCTACGGCTGCCAACAACCCCAAAGTATCAATCTCATCAAAGTTGATTTTTGTTTTTGTTACTGTTTGGTTTTTGCCGATGAAGTACACTCCTTGTGAAGAAACGCCTAAAAGATAATCGCCATCTTCCATCCTTTCTTTTTCAAAATTAAAGTTCTGGTAACTCAGAATCAACTTATCATTCACCCCATAGATGTCATTCAGATCCACTTTCACATTGTAATCAACATCTTGATGGTTTTCCATTCTGAGCCGACTTTCTTGGTCCATCCACTTTTCGGGGTTTTTCTTGACCAAAAATGCCAACAATGCACATCCTCCTCCAGCAATCAACGTACACACTGGAAACATAAGTGCCGCAATATCTGCAATAAGACCCCCAATCAAACCAATGATCGGAAGCCACTTGATTACAAAGGTTGGTTTTCCGCTGGCAGAATCTTTCACCCAAGAATAGGATTTCCCGGGTTCGTATTCCTTTTTTAGCATGGGATTGTAAATCATGAGGGGTACTCCTAACAATACCAAAACTAAAACTATGGGAAGTGCTAGTTCAGCGTCGATAATACACATTATGAGTAAAAGTACTACAGCAGAAACAACTGCCACTTTAGCCTTCGATTTGTCTTGAAATATTTTCTTATATAGTTTGTACGGTTGTACAGTTTTAATTTTATCCATAATACAATTAATTAGAATTATTAGAAATCAATTTTTCTACCACCGAGGAATTCTTCGGTTTGCGTGTTGTCTGATTTGCTTGTAAGCGAAGCACTCACTGCATTTTCATTAGCCCACTGGCGAAGCTTGGTGAATTCGTCCTTTCGCATCTGGCCCATAGGCACCATGCGCTTTATGGTTGCCTCAAAATCTCTCATGCTTAAATCGGCCGATGTGTCTCCTTCTATCTTTCTGGAGAAAGCTTCAATCAAGGAATCGGCCACCCATGATTCAAGTTCGGCGCCAGCAAGAACAACGTCTTTTCCAAAAGTCTCTTCTCCGCTCAAATCGGCCAGTTGGTCGAAATCGAAGTTGTTCAAGTCTCTTTTTAACTTGGAGACATGTATTTGAAGGATTTTCTTTCTTTCATCCTTGGAGGGGAAGTCGACAAAGAAGATCTCGTCGAATCTTCCTTTTCTCAGCAACTCAGGAGGTAGGCCGTTGATGTTATTAGCCGTGGCGAACACGAAAACAGGAGAGGTTTTTTCCTGCATCCAGGTCAACAAAGTTCCGAACACACGCGTGGAAGTGCCGCCGTCGCCGCCCCCACCACTGGCTCCTGCCATTCCTTTCTCTATTTCATCAATCCATAGAATACTGGGTGAAATGGCTTCTGCTGTCTTTAGCGCAAGTCGCATGTTGGATTCGGACGAACCCACAACGCCTTGGAAGATTTTGCCCATGTCGAGTCTTAACAGCGGCATGTTCCATGCCGTTGCAACACATTTTGCAGTTAAGGACTTACCGCAACCAGGCACACCTGTCAGCAACACACCCTTTGGCGGTTTGACACCGAATTGTGTAGCCTCCACATCGAAGCAATGGCTTCTTAAATCCAGCCATCTTTTTAAGGTTTCAAGACCACCAACATCGTTTAGGTTCAATTTGGAGTCAATGAATTCGAGAATGCCTGTTTTACGGATAATTTGCTTTTTCTCTTCCAAAATGTCTTTGATGTCAGTCTCGTCCAATTTATGCGTCGAAACGATGGACTTGGCCAAACAATTTTCTATTTCGAGTCTGGTAAGTCCGATGGAAGCATCCACGAATTTTTCAAGCACTTGTTGGTTGACATCAATGGTCACGCCTGGGATTCCCTTGTAGCCCGCAATATTGTTTGAGATAATCCTTTTGACTTCATCCCTGTCGGGAAGGGGAAAGTCAACAATGGTGATTTCTTTTTGGAGATCGTTGTTGATTTCAAACGAAGGAGAAATCAAGATGCAGTTGCATTTATAGCCTTTGTTTCTGATGTTCATAGCAAAGTCTTTCAGCCTTCTCCGATAGACAGGATTCGACTTTGTGTCAAGGTAGTTGTGCGCATCGCAGAATACAAACAAGCATTTGCTGTCCTTTTCCTTGGCTTTGCTCTCGCAAAAGTCAATGGCCTGTTTCAGGTCAAAAGTCTTTTCTCCGATGACATTGCCATTGAGCATCACTCCTTCAGTTGAGTTCCAGACATACATGGTGTGGTTGATTTCCTTGGCAATAAGCCCAACTTCGCCTATAACACGCTCTTCCTCAAACGATTCAACGACAAGAATTGCGTATCTTGCCTTTAAATAATTCATCAATGTTTTCTTATAATCCATATTGCTTCGTTTTAAAGATTCCTGTTTTTGTAATATGATTGTTTTGGATATGGTATTCTATGTTGTGTAACATCCTAAAATAATCCAAGTCCACCCTATTGGTGGTACAAACGAATTTCTTTCCCGAATAAGGATGTGGCAGATCATCGTTATATCTTCCTAGAATAGACAAGTCACATTGTTTCATCACGATAGTCTTGTCTTGGTCAGCCAACACTTCTTCAAGGGTATAGCCTGAATACAAAATGATGGATAACTCGGAATTAATCCCTTTGATTATTTCCGACACCGCCAATGGAAATTCAAGCGGCTCCCCGCCGGAAAATGTAACTCCACAAATGTCTTGTTGTTGGTTTATCATGTTGACGATGCTATTAGTATCAATCAAATTGTCTGTCTTGAAAGTGTGGGTTTCGGGATTAAAACAATGATAACAATGATGTTTGCACCCTTGAACCCAAATAACAAACCTTCTACCAGGTCCGTTGGCCTCGGAAATCTCCATATGATAGATGGGGATTTTCATCAAAACTCAAGACTAATCACTTGAAGCACTTGATCCTCCACTACCATCTCCATTTCCTCCTTGAATTCTGTCACGAGTTCGGTTTCTGGATGCGATAGAATATTCTCGATGTCTTCAGTCAGTGCCGTGCAAAAACTACCTTTCACGCCAAACACTTCTTCTTTGATGGTGTTTTGGTCATAAGAAACGGTCACTTTGTATTCCAAACTCGGACCAAAATTGACGGTATAGTTGCCTCGGTTCTTTTCTACGCGAGTAGGCGTACCTGTGTTCTCTAGTTTCTTCACCACCATATCAACCGCAACTTCTACATAGGCCTGCTGGTATTCCAAAGCTAATTCTTCCATGCGTTTTTCGATGGCTGCGGTGATGGCTGGATGTTCGCAAACAAGTTCGTATTGGCTCTCGGCAATCTTGCACATAAACATATTGATGCCATCCTTACAAGCGCAAATAGCCCTTTGTTGCATTGTGCCCATATAACCGAAGCGACTGAACACTTTTTTGGCAATATCAGAATTAAAGGTGGCAACCAATTCGTTTGAAGATTGCAAACCCATTTTCCGAAAGGCTTTTACAATGGTTTCTTCATCAGAATAGGTGAAATCGAATTTTGTGCAATGTGACATTTGTAGTATGGTTATGGGTTTTACTTCTCGGCAGAAATTCTTGTTTCATCTTCAAGATTGATAATCAATCTCTTGAATCCTGCTCTTCTAAGTGCTTCAACAAAGGCAAAGTAAAATTCACTTTCAGCAGTTTTTTCATTTTTTCGTATAACTTGGTTCAACCAATTCATTTCAGTTAAACGTTCACATCCAATTTCATACCTTTGATCTTTACGAACAATGTTTCCAACCTCGTCAACATCCCAGAAATTGAATTTCTCATTAAATACTTCGTTGAATTTGTCATACACATTGAATCCTAAGTCTTCCATGTTTGTAGTGTTTTTATTTGTTTATCGCTGCAAATATACAAAAAATCCAATACAAACAAATTAATTATTTGATTATCAATATGTTAATTATCCAAATCGGATACAGAAACTGTATCCAAAATGGATAATTCAGGTTGGAAATGGATGAAGTGGATGGGGAAATGGCTGAAAAATCGAAGGGAAGCTACAATAACGGCGTCATATACAGCGGCAGGTAGGTGATATTGCCTTCCTTCTTGTAATCTGCTGAATGTAAGACGTATGGCGTTGAGAGGTAAGGACTGAACTTGTTGATGCACTTCGTCAGCGAGGAAAGGCTGTAGCCTGCTCCCGACTTCACTTCGATGGGAGAGATGTTGTGCCGTGAGGTGATTTGCGGCTTCCTGACCAAGAAATCAATTTCCATTCTTTCCTCGGCATCATCACGAGAAGCGTTGCTGTAGAAATATAGTTTGTGTCCCGCCGCTGCCAACATCTGCGCCACGATGTTCTCCACCAGCATACCTTTATTAATCTCTAATTTGTCCAACAAAAGTTTTTGGTATAAGTTATTGTCCATCAACTCGTTTTCGTCAAAAGCATGTGAAACCAACAGTCCAGTGTCGGCAAAATAACACTTTACCCGCTTATTGTCCAGTTTCAGGCCCAAACCCACCTTTGGCTCGGTGGCGGCAAAGCAAAGGTTTACCACACGAGCCTCGTCGAGCCAAACGAAACTTGACTCGTAGCTGCGAAACTTGGCGTTCTTTTCCAAATCCGCCAAGCGGAACTTCTTTTCATGGCGCTGAAGTTCAGCAGGGATGGTGTCGAAAATGCTTTTCACCTTCTTTTCAAGGCGGTCAGCATGTTTTTCGATGTCCTGACGATACAGGTCGAGGATCATGCGTTTTTCCCTGTCGACCTTGCGGAAATCGCGATGTTCGACAAAGTTCTTCACCACTTGAGGCATTCCGCCAATCAGCAAGTATTTGCGGAAATAATCCATCGCCTTGGCATGGACGGGGCCAAGTGGCCGTTTCTTTTCAAAGCAGTTTTTGATGAAAGGCATCATCATCTCGTCGCCCAAAGCCCAAAGAAATTCCTCGAAATCCATAGGATACATCTTGATGCGCCTCTCTTCCGATGGAATCAATATGTCCTTGACATTCTTGTTGATGGAAACCAACGAGCCAGTCTCGATGTAATCATAACGCCCGTCGGCCACCAAATGCTTGATGGCCGCCCGCGCCTGCGGATACTCTTGAACCTCATCGAACACAATTAAGGAGTTGCGCTCATGCAAGGTCACATGAAAGTGCAACTGGAGCTGAAGAAACAACTCTTCGCGGTCATGCAGATAGTTGTCGAAGATGTGGCGCAATGGCTGCGACATGTCGCTGAAATCCACAAAAATGGCCGATTTATACTCTTTGGCAAGCTCACGGGCGATATAACTCTTTCCAACACGCCGTGCACCGTCAAGCAGAATGGCCACACGGCCTTGGTCTTCCGCCTTCCATTTCAATAACTTATCGTAAACTTTTCGTCTCATAACGGCTGCAAAGATACAACTTTTGCACCTTTTCAAGCAATTTTTTCTATACTTTTTGCACCTTTTCAAGGAGTTTTCATGTCGCATTTTGCACCTTTTCAAGCTGCTGTATTGCGATTTTATCATTTTTGCAGCCTGTCAATTCAAGAATTACCGCGTCCAAAATGGATAATTCGGCTTGGAAATGGATGAAGTGGATGGGAAAAAAGCGAGGAATTTGGCAGTATTGTATTGGAAGAAGTCGAAAAATGCGGTATAGGAAATGTTCAGAATCATTTTTCGGCCGTTTTAGTGTTTTGCAGTGCGTAGTCTGTTTAAAACTTGGCGAAATTAGAGAAAAAATCCTCGTTTTCGCTGAATTTTAAGTAAACTTTTTGTTTCTATTTTGCAGAAAAACAGTATTTTGCAGCGAGAACAATTGCACAAAACAATGAAATACAAGAATATTATCGGAAGGGTGATGGCCCCATTTGTTGGAAAATAATGGAAAAATTGTCCAACTTCGAGAAAAAATCAATCATATCGCTTGCGATATAAATTATTTGTCGTACTTTTGCATCGTGAACGACACAAACAAACAAAGAAATGAATAAAAGTATCATCTGCATGGCTCTTGGCGTTATGATGGCCTTGGGTTCATGCGCTCAAAACACTAAAGAAATGGCTACGATTTATGATTTTAAGGCCCTCAACAACAAGGGCGAACAAGTGGACATGGCGCAATACAAGGGCAAGGTCCTGATGATTGTCAACACCGCCTCGAAGTGCGGATTCACCCCTCAATACGATGGTCTGGAGGCTCTCTACAAGAAGTATCAAGACCAGGGATTCGTCATCCTTGGCTTCCCATGCGACCAGTTCAAGCACCAGGAGCCCGGCACCGACGAAGAGATCGCCGAGTTTTGCCGCGTCAACCATGGCGTCACCTTCCCGCTGATGAAGAAGATCGACGTGTTTGGCGAGAACGCCGACCCGATTTTCAAGTATCTCACCACGCAATGCCCCACCGAGGAAGTGAAAGGCTTGAAGGACAAGGCCGTGATGAAGATGGTCGACAGCCTGAGCAAGAGCGAAGGCCGCGAAGAAGGCGGTGTGCGCTGGAATTTCACCAAGTTCCTCATCTCGAAGGACGGTAGCGTCATCAAGCGCTTCGCCCCGACCACCACGCCCGAAGACTTGGATGCCGAAGTGGCTGCAATGCTGAAATAAGGACAATCATGTACCCTCAACTGAAATTAGATAACCAGCTCTGTTTCAGGTTCTACACCGTGTCGAGGCTCATTACGCAGGCCTATCAGCCCCTGCTGAAGAGCCTCGGCATCACTTATCCCCAATACTTGGTGATGCTGGTGCTGTGGGAGAAAGACCAGCAGCCCGTCAACGACATCGCCAAGCGGCTGAAACTCAACACTAACACCGTCACTCCTTTGCTGAAACGCATGGAGGAAGACGGCTTGCTGAGCCGCGCGAAAGGGGAGAAGGATGCCCGTCAGGTCATCGTAACGCTCACGTCGAGAGGCAAGGCGATGGAAGAGCAGGCCCAGAGCATTCCGCATGATTTGGTGGACTCGTTCACTTGCAGCAAAATGCTTGCCGATTCGGGAGAAAACCTGGTTGGAATCTTGGATGCAATGATAGCTTCGCTAAGCGAGGACGACAAAGTGGCTGAATGAGCCGCTTTTATTTTCGTTCCGTGTCTCACGTCACACGCAGTCTTGTACCCTATTTCCCAAGCAAATCATTAATCACCACCGACGCACAAAAAATGCCAAAGGCGGCGGGAAGATAGGAAATGGTGCCTACGTTGGAGACCTTGTTTTGTTCCTCGACACCCTCGGTGATAATGGACGAGGCATCGACAGGTTCGGGCGAAAAAACGACCTTGATGCCTTCGAAAACGCCGAGGCGGTGCAGACGCTTGCGGATATAGAACGCCAAACGACAATGGTTGGATTTGGAAATGTCGGCGATTTCGATTCTTTCGGGATGGAACTTGCCGCCAGCACCCATGCTGCTCACGATGCGCTGGTTGTTTTGCTTGGCATAGTAGAGCAAAAACACCTTGGGTGCCACCGTGTCGATGGCATCAA
>Ga0310697_10000285_pt1 | contig 71025 bp, 66 predicted proteins | sample 172DNAGHGlowgp2_FD_203883 | JGI IMG/M metagenome (GOLD analysis project Ga0310697, IMG submission 203883) | Sheep rumen microbial communities from Palmerston North, Manawatu-Wanganui, New Zealand - 1728 DNA GHGlow gp2 (v2) (version 2) | ecosystem: Host-associated > Mammals > Digestive system >...
GCACCCAGGTCGATGGCGGCCCCATAGCCGGCGGGACCGTACTTTTCGCTTCCGAGGTTCAGTGACTCGAGATCCAGGTATTCCCCGTCCCGGGAATAGGCTAGGGAAGGGGAGGATGCGTTCAGGTAACTTTCGGCCTGCACGGTCCAGTTGCCGCCCGAGGAGGACAGTTTCAGGTTCTTCGCGATGGCTTCGGCTTCCAGGGCGCCCACCAGGGCCTTGGCCCGGAATCCGACATTGAACACGTTGTCATAGTTCCTGGACCATCCGAAAGCGGCTTCTACGAAACTCTTGGAACGAAGCCCCATCCCGGAGAGGTCGAAGGAAGACTGGCCCGTCGTTCCGCCCTTCCAGAAACTGAAGAGGTCGTAGGGGAGGGAAATGGCGTTCTGGCTCCTGACATTGATGTCGATGGTCATGAAAGACGATCCCTTCCAGAAACCGATGGTAAGCACATTGACCCGCGCGTCGGCGTCCAGGACGTTGCTTTTTCCGATCTTCTGCAGGAAAGACTGTGTATCGACGCGGTCGTTCAGGAAGGTGTACAGATAGCCATTGCTGTCCGGGTACAGGAGGGTGCTGACGCCCAGGTTGCTCCAGGCACCCAGACCGGTCTGTCCCAGGGCGACGGAGAGGATGTTCCGTTCACTCTGGAAGGCCGGATTCAGGCGGAAGGCATAGGGATTGCCGCCCAGGAAATAGCCGGTTTCCAGTTCCTGTGCTGCGATAGGAGAGACCGCCCATACGAAGGAGAAGGCGAGGATGAGGATTCTTTTCATGGTGCAGTCAATGTTATTTGTCGAGGCGGACCTGGATGCCATCGGGCAGGTAAAGCTTCATGTCGTAGAATCGGATTCCCTGATTCTTGTTGAATGCCGTCTCAGAGACCGATTCATTGGAAGCGGCCGCCAGTTCGAGGACCAGGCTGTCGAACCGGAGGTCTCCCTGGGTGGTCAGGATGACGCCGTTGCCGCCGCTGCTCCGGCCCCGGAGGCTGTCCCACACTTCGACCTGGATGTTGTCCAGTCGATTCCCGTCTGCATCCAGGGCGTACAGGGACACCGTGAAATCCATCGGGATGGTGTTCTCATAGTTGAAAATCAACTCCGCCTTTTTCAGGCCCACCTGTTCCAGGTCCAACTTGGCATCCAGCGGAATGGATACCGTAAACCGGGAGTCGGAGGAGAAAAGGATCGGCGTATGGAAGGATGCCCGGAGGGACAGGCCGTAGCCGTGTGTGGGGTCTAGTTCGGACTGTTGGGTCCCGTCGATCCAGCGGGCCTTCACGTCGCTGATCCGCACTTTGTCCGGGACGGGGGACAGAATCTTGCCAAGGTCGGGGACGCACCACGTAGGTTCGGAGGAAGATTCTTCCAGCCAGATATCGTTCATTCCATTCCGGACCGACAGGTCCTGAAGGTCATACCGGTGCTGCACCGCATTGTCTTTCAGGGTCTCGATTGTCGCCCCGATAGCCAGGTCTGCGGGAATCTCGCTGTCCACCTGAAGGTTGACCTGCATCCGGGACAGGTCGGGCGACACCTTCTGCCCCTCTTCGGAAAGGAAGTCGGGGAGGGAACCGAAGGCATACTCCACCGGATCCGCGTCGACAGGTATCTGTCCCGTCGCGTCCGATTCGGGAATATATACGGTCTTGTCTACGGGATCCAGGGCGAACCGGATTTCGTAGTCGCCGTTTTCGTTGCAGGCGATATACTCGATACCCTCCAGGTCGAAAATATCGTTGAGGGTCGTCACGGGCGTGTCCGGGACCCGGAACTCCGCGCCCTTGAGCACGGTCATCTCCGTGTCCAGCTGGGACAGGTCGTAGGACGGGTCGGCGATGCAGGCGGTGAGGAGGAGGGGAATGGTCAGGGTAAGGATCTTTCTCATCTATTCACGATTATTTATGCAAAAGTACAAATAAAACGGGTAACTTTGATGAGATTTGCTATATTTGTCCAAGTAAATCAACTGACTGATATGATGAAACGCATTGCCTTGCTGCTGATCCTAGCCCTTTCTTCCCTGGCCCTCAAAGCGCAGGATCCCCCGCCGGAAGGAGGTTTTCCCAACCCGAAACTTTCGGTGAACAGGTCCGGAAAGGTCGTCCTGACTTATAGCCGTTGGGACAATGAAGTAGTGAAAGGAACCCCTGCCCTGGTCTTCTTCTGGGCCTCCTGGTCCGATGAATCCCGCGAACTGGCTCCCGAAATCGAGAAGGTCTATCAAAAGTACGGAACGACTGGGAAGATCAAGGTTCTTGGCGTCCCTTACGGCGATGAGATTTCCGATACGATGGAGGCCGTTTCCGAACTGGGCCTCAAGTTCACGCATCTCTTCGACGTGGAGGACGACCTGGCCGGTCCCTTCGACTTGGGCAGCGTCCCGCTTGTCGTCCTGATTGGCGCTGACGGGACCGTCATAAAAAACGGCCTCCAGGGTGATGAAATCCTGAAGGCCGTCGAGGCGATTCTGTAATTCGGCGCTGAAGATAGCGCCGGAGTGTTTACGGCGTAGTAGTCGTTGTGGTGGTTCTGGGCTTGGAATCCACATAGGAACCCTCCGTATTGCCGGGGAGGAATTCGTTGAAAGCCTTGCTCTCACCATTCTTGACCTTGTTGTCAATGTTGTTCTTCTTCGTGTTCGTGAAGATGAACGGGTTGACTTCAAGCAGGTCTGTGCGGTCGGTTGTACTGTGTCCGGAGACATAACTCCAGGTCCAGGGTTCTTCGACGATCTTGTAGATGTACTTCTTCGCTGGCGTACTGTTGTCCGTGGCCGGCATGCCGACAATCTTCGTGATCGGAGCGTTTTCTCCTTCCTTGGCATCATTCTCCGTGCGGGTGACGAACACGCTGGTCACAGGCGTCCAAGTATTTCCGCCGTCAGCGGACCTGTCAATCCTGAACTTAGCACTTTCACCAACCTCAAGACCTTCCTTGCGAATGTGGATGTTCACCGGGAGACTGACTTGCGGGCTCACGAAGGGGAATTGGTTCACGCCGTTCACATAGATACCGGAGCCCGGGCCGTTCGTATTCAAGCTTGGTCCGCCAACGGCCTCGTCGTCCATTTTGACGGGGATTTTGATGACAAGTTTGTAGCCCTGGTGCCAGCCTTGATAATCACCGGAAGTAACGGTAGGATCCGGACCGCACCAGAGATTGGCATAGTCGAAACCTTCCACGGTGATCTTATCTTTCTTTCCACCGGAAGTCGATGCAGTGAGGTGCCAGGTGATGGCATCGTCGACGTCAACCCCTTCTTCGGTGTGTTCACCTTGGTCATCCTTATAGTGTCTGGTATAGGTGTCCGTATTGGTCTTTGCCTTGATGGCGTCATCAACGACCTTACCACCGACGGTCTTTGTCTTGAAATTGTGAGATCCGTCGTCATTGTCGCCGGTGTAACGGACCGTGTAAACCTCAATGGAACTGTCGCTGGCACCAGCAGGCAGGGCGAAACTGGCCGAGACCACGTCCACATTTGCGATGGAGGATGAACTCAATTCGCCCTCAGCACCACCGGAGGAAGACGCAATGGTCGAGAAGATATTCTTCAGCTCTGTAGCGTTTGTCGTTGCGTAGGCATAAGTTTTTCCATCATTGTTACGGATTCCGTCACCATTACTCCACTTGTCCGTCGAATTCCAATCAGGGAACTTCCAATATGAATTATTGTATCTTTCAAGGTCCGCCATTTTCGTAGCGCCTTTCCACTCGGAGGAAGTTTTCCCCAGATAGACTTGGGTGTATTCATCGGGATTGTTGATAACGCTGACCGTATAGACACTCGAAACGATATCCTTCGTTTCATCGGAAAGATTCTTGATGTTGTTCGCGAAATTTATCACTCTGTTTCCGCAGTTCCAAGTGTTATACGTATTGCCATCCATAACCTTTACTCCATTAGTCAAGGTACTATATTTACCCCAAGCATAGCCACCGCCCGGAAGGCCATCGGTAAAGAGGATCGCAGTCCTTCTTTTGCGGTTGTCGTCATTGATATTGAGTTGGCTGTAGGCTTTATTCATACCTTCATCGGCCCAGGTTTGTCCATTCGGACTGGTCAATCCCTTGACAACATTTGTTAAGGTCGTATAGCCATTACCACTCAAGGGTGTCAAGGGTGCTTGCTCATTCGACCCGCCCTTTGCGGCAAAAGTGATGATGCCAATCTTGTTGCCTAGACGTCTAGGTCTTTCTTCCCGGGGCGTCTCGGGATCACCGTCATCCGGATAATACCGGTCGTTATCCTCAATCGCGTCGATAAAGGCGAGGACTGCGTTTCTGAGGTGCTTCATTCGGGACCATTGGTTCGGATCAGTACTTTTGTCATCACCAGTTTTTTCATCCCACATATGTCTTGCCATAGAACCCGAATAGTCCAGGACCAGCGTGATGTCGCAGGGGATGCTTTCCTGTGTTATTTCAACCTTACCCGTCGTGAAGGACTCCAGGGTAATGTAGTAGATGCCTTCGGTATTGGGTTCGGAAATGTATTTCCTGTATCCAAGACCATCTTTCTCTTTCCATTCTCCGCCGCTGTCCGTGATACCTTGCGCTTTCACAAGAGGGGTAAAGGCGCAGAAGGCAGCCGCCAGTACAAAGATGCTATATATCTTTTTCATATCGATAATCCCTTTATTAAATAATTACTCCTCGAACGAATTGGCACGGGCCCATGCTTCGGTATATGTATAGTTGGTACCGTCCAGTTTTTTCGCGGAAATGGCCTGCGTGGCGATTTCCAGCGAGAAATAGATTTCCTGGACTGCGCCCGCAATCGCAGCACCCGGCGCCCGTTTTACCTCATATTTCGTAAAGAGATTGTTCGGGATGGCCTGTCCGGCGGGAACGACCTCGGTGTAATAATAGTAGCCGTCGCTGCCAACCACCCAGTTGGTTCCCGGAAGGTCGGTGAACTCACCCTGAATGTTGGTCTTCTTTACGATTACATCCTCATACCAACTGTCCACCAGCTGGACACCGTGGGTATAGTCGGTGAAACCGAAGACCGGATTACCGCTCTTGTCGCGCCACTGTCCGATGATGGCCGCGCGGATGAAGGCGTCGCAGTTGCCCGTGTTGGTGATGACGACATTCTGCTTGGTACTGCCAGCGTAGGATGTGATTTTCTTCGTGCCCCAGGGCGTGTCGATTTCCTGCTGCGTAGCATCCGCCATCGTGATGGTGTCTTCGATCTTCAGGTTAACCTCGTCCAACTTGAAGGTATAGGTCCGGATCTGGGCAGCCTCCCAGTTCGAGGCCTTGAGGTCGCCGAGGCGGATTTCCAGGTACTGGTCCTTCTTGCCGTTCATGTCGTACTTGATCTTGAGGACTGCATCGGAACCGGTGATGGACTGGGGCACCAGCCAGAAGGTCTTGGAGGCCTTGGCGTCATTGATGTTCTTGTTGATGCCGCCGTCGAAATAGGAATCGGCGAAATGGTTCTGGTCGGTAGCCTTGTCATAGTCGACGAGGTCGCCGGGTTCGAAGGTCTGGGAAATCACGTTTCCGCCCTCGGTGCTGGTGGAAGTCCACTCGATGGTACCACCGTCAAGACCGGTGCTTCCGGGGGTGAAGGTGCAGGTACCGCCGTTGACGAGACCGGTGAAGGAGATTTCCTTGATCTGGATGTCATACTCCAGTTTCCCGTTCTTTATGGGGTTTGCGATCGCGAACTTCACGCCGGTGAGGGCATGGTAGAGTTTCACCTTCGTTCCGCCGTACTTTGCGTAGTCGCTGTGATATTCCTTGAACGTCTTGGTGACGCCACCGAAAACGATGTCCTGCGTCTCCGAAGCCGTGGCAGGGGAAACGTAGGTGAAAGTTGTCGTATTCCCATTAAATGTAGGCGAGACGCCGTTGCTGGTCATATTCGACGGCATATAGAAGGCAAAGTCCACGTCGGTATTCTCGTCGCCCCAGATGTTGGTGGGATAGTCATAGCCATAGCACCAGTACAGCCCGTCGCTCAGATTGTCTTCGCTGATCTGCTGGTACACGACATCTCCGGCGGTGTAAGTGGACGTGTGGACGCCCAGCTTGTCACGATAGAGATAGCCGAGATTCTCGGTATACAGAGGCGTACCCTTGGTCTCCGGCTCCGAGTATCCAAGGTCGGTGATGGTCTCTTCGATGTAGATCGACTGCCCGTCCACCCGGCCGATTTCGGTGGAGATACCCTGCCTCACAGGGCTCTTGACGTCACCGGAGCGCGTGGGAGCGCCGCTCTGGAGGACGAAAGACACATTGCTCTTTCCGCCGGTGGCGTTGTTCACGTTGTTGTCTTTTTCCTGCTGGCAGGAAGTCAGTGCGAAGGCGGCGACGGCCGCAATGAACAAATACTTTTTCATGGGTCTCTCCTCCTTTTAGAATTCAAAATACATTTCGCCGCCAGGCTCATCCGAGCCGTCTTCAGCGTTCATGTTCTCCGTTTCTTCCACCGTGAACAGGAAGCGTGCAGTTGCGACGAGCAAGGCCTGCTCGAACGTGACCTCAGTCGGCCAGGACTGGGGAGAACCGTAGGTCCGTTTCGGTTGTTTGCGTTTTTCCATTATTTTTTCAATTGTTAATTTCCTTTTAAACTCCTTATTATCAACACATTCGTTAATATCTTCGCATAAGGCGTGTTATAAGAAGGGTATAATACCCCCTCTTGTAACACGAGCACTTCCCGCCTATCAACTCGCAAAAGTAATACAATTTTATTGATAATTCAAATAGTTTTGTCAAAAAGATTATGATTATTGACAAATTGATCACCACGTAACGACGTGGTTAATCACGTGATACAGTTCTGAGGTGGACCTGCGCAGGTATATGCGCGTGGTTTCGATGCTTTCGTGCCCCAGCAAGTCCGCCAGGAGCGAAATGTCGTTGTGCTTGTCCAGGAAATTCTTCGCGAACAGGTGCCGGAATGCGTGGGGGTGGACGACGGCCGGGTCGATCTTGTACCTGATGGCAAAGTCCCGTAGCCGCATGGACACGCCCCGGGGTGTGATGACATCGCCATACCGGTTCCGGAACAGGCATCCCCTGTCCAGCCCCTCCCGCTGGATCCATTCCAGCGCTTCCTGCTGGAGTTTTCCCGGAATGTGGATCCGCCGGATCTTACCCCCTTTCGAGTACAGGTCCACGTAACCTGCGCGTACATTGTCTGCCCGGATCTGGAGCAATTCACTGATCCGGGCCCCCGTGGCGCCCATGAACCAGACGATGAAGTACCACTGGTCCAGGCCGTCCGCCTTGAGCCGTCGTTTGAGGAGCCGGTAGTCGGCATTGCTGATGACATTCTCCAGACTGGGCTTCTTCCAGTCCCTGACTCCTTTTATTTTATAGGTCTCCTTATGGATGAAAGACAGGTACTTGTTCAAGGCATGGATCCGGAGGTTGACGGTCTTTGGCTTGAAATTTCCGATGAGGTAGGCCCTGTAGTCGGCCAGATTGCTCCTGTTCATGGAGTCATACCGGGCATAGAACAACCGGATGGTCTCCACATAGGAGCGTACGGTGTGTTCCGCCATTCCAGCGTTTTCCAGGTAGGTTTCAAAGTGTTTTGTCATGTTTCTCGAGTTTAGGTGAAAAGTTCTTTTTCACCGTAAAGTTGGGGGTAATTTCCTTCTTATAACACGCCTTATGCGAATAATATGTAACTTACTTATACATAAACTTTTGCAAAGAAAACAAATTTTTGAGATAATGAAAAAGCGTAACCAATCAAAACGAAGCTATCTCAAGCCTCAGTCCCGGTCGACTGAGGTGGCATTCGAAGAGGCGCTCCTGGTCGATACGGCCCGGTTCCTGTTCAACGTGGAGGAGTCGGACAACATCAATGCCACGGATGGCATTGACGAAGAAGGTGGCGATCTGTATTTTGAACTCTAAAGGAGGAATGGAGATGAAAAAACAATTCATTCTGGCGGCCATCGCCGCCATCGCACTGACCTCCTGCCAGCAGGAGAAGAACAGTGAAGGGAACATCAATCCCGCCGGAAAGAACTCGGTTTCCTTCGTCCTTCAGGGTGGCGGCGCCACGCGTTCCGGCGAGGCGACGGCCCCCGTCCGGCAAGGTGTCAACCTGTCCCTCGGACAGATCGCAGAGGGCGTGGAACTCTTCCTCGAAGAGACGATCGCGGACCTCGATGTCGCGGAAACCAGGGGTACGCCGGTGTACACCGAGAACCTCGGCTATCTGTATCGGGACAAGATGGGTGTCCACACGTCCACTTATACGGGTGACGTCACCTACAAGCAGATCAGCGAGGACAATCTCGCCGACGGCAAATACTGGTGCTACGGTTATGAATACCCCACGAACATCTGGCCCGATGAGACCACCCCGGTGGATTTCGCTTTCCGTATGCCTGTGGACATGACCGGTGTCTCCCTGACCTACAATGGAGCGGCCACCACCTTCACCTACACGTCACCCACTACGGCGACGGGTACGAAGGACATCATCTTCGGCGGTATCTCCATCAACCATAAGGATTACTACGACGCTTATGCGAAGTTCGGCGGCGCGAAGGTCACACTCTACCACGCCCTGACCGGCGTCAAGTTCGCCATCGCGAACACGGAGGAGGAAGTGGCGAACATCCAGATTGACAAGATCACCTTCACGGGCCTCGTGAACACCGGCACCTGCACCTTCACCCCGACCGACAGCAAGATCACCTGGACCAACACGAGCACCACGGAGAACAACACGATTTCCCAGACCTTTGATGCTTCCGACCTCGTCACCTACGACAAGGACACCGACGGGAACCACTTTGCCGATTCCTACTTCGACGGCGGTATCAAGCAGAACATCAACGACGCTGCGGCTTCCAAGACCTTCTGGCTGATGCCTCAGACCCTTTCCGCGGCTTCCACCGCCAAACTCAAGATCGAATACACGATCAACGGTACCAGCGACTCGATGGAAATCGATGTCAAAAACTTACACGCCCAGACCTGGAATCCCGGCGAACTCCGCACCCTTACCTTCAAACTCAACGACGTCAACCTGAAGATCGAAGACCAGGTGTCGATTGCCGGCACTGCCGCAACAGGCTTCGAGGGCAGTTCCAAGACCGACGTCACCATCACGAACACCGGCAATACCCGCGCGTTCATCCGCGCCGCCATCGTGGGACAGTGGATGTGCGATATCACGAATTCCGCCGGTGATGTCATCGAGTCCTATCCGATCTTCGGCTTCACGGACAAGGTCAACAATCTGTATCAGGTCGAGAGCTGGTATGAGGACCAGTTCGTGAAAACGACGGCCGGTACGCACGGTACGTTCGTGGGACTTCCCGGCTATAAGGGCGGTAGCAACCCGCTCAACGGTTGGGTGCTTTGCGAAGACAACTACTATTATTATCAGACGGCTGTCGAGCCGGTGGACCCGACGGTAGCAGGCAGCGGACAGACTGCACCGCTTTTCACCAAATACACCGTGGGCACGATGCCCATGCCGGAAGTCGGCGGTGCCGAAATCGAGCATAAGAACATGCATTTCGAACTGGAGATCGCGACTCAGGCAATCGCTGCGAACAAACTGGACGGAACGGTCGAGACCTGGCAGGACGCCTGGAAGAAGGCTCTTGGGACCGCACCTGTGGTGAAACAATAACGAAGGGAGGAATCCAATATGAAAAAGATCAATAGCATCATCCTTACGGCCGTTGCCGCACTCGCTTTCGCTCCCGTTGCCGGCGCGCAAACGGACTATTCCATCAACGGTCAGATCAAAGACCCGAAGTATGGCACGGCGCTCGAGTTCCCGAACGACAAGGGCGTTGACATGCCCGAAGGCAAAAACTTCGGCTACAGCAAGAACATCTCCTCCCCGTTCAGCGACGGTACCTACTGGATCAAACTCGAGTCCTTTGCGACAGGTAACGCCGTCGTGGAGGATAAGCCGTCCGACATCGTGCTGCTCCTCGATGTTTCGGGGTCGATGAACACCAATTATACTTCCAATGTATATGAACCTGTGGTGTCAAGTAGAACCGCAAGTTCGACCTATGGCAGTCCTGCCGGCTCGTTCGATTACAATAACTGCGGCGACCCTAATGCCAATGCCGACAATAAGCGCTATTACCGCTACAATGGACACTATTATGAAGTCTTAAGGGGTAGGGTAAATGGAAATTCCGGAGGATTCTTCCTCTATTTTACAGTAAATGGAACCCGGTATTATCTCGACCACTATACAGTTACGACTACCATGCCTACTGCCTATACCAACCAGTATCAGGCCTGGTGGGGCTATGCTCTCTATCGTTTGCGTTCCTCTGCCACGCGGATGCACGCACTGAAAGAAGCGGTTGTCGCTTTTATCGAAGAAATCCAGGAGAATGACCTGTACTTCAAGGATGAGGATGGCAATCTGGTCCGAAGGACGGACGAGAACGGCAATCCCACAAACCTGGGGAATCGGGTAAGTATCGTTAAATTTGCCGGTGATAAATATAATGAGAACAACCCTCTTGCAGAGGGTAATCACCGATATAGTACCAACGACCGGTATAATAATACTGAATTAATCAAGAATTATACGCCTGTCGATGATACCGGAGTCAACAATCTCATCAAGTCTTTTGCCGCCGTGTCAGATGGAGGTACTACGGCAGTGGACTGGGGTATGGATATTGCGAATGCCGTCTTAGCGCAACCCGAGCCGACTACGGGCAGAGTGAGTAACAAAACGCTCGTCATGCTTACAGACGGCTCGCCGACCCATGACAGTGGTTTCCAAAACGCAGTTGCCAATGCTGCTATCCTCCGAGCCAACACATCCAAAACGACTTACGAAGCGAAAGTATTCGCTGTGGGTATTTTGACAAGCGATGCCGGTAATATCGGCGTCTATATGAACAGGGTATCGTCCAACTACGAGAAAGCGACCAGTCTGACGAACACGGAAGCCACCCAGGTGTCCAGCGACTATTATTTCAATGCAAACACCGGTAACTTAAAGAATGTCTTCGTGAACATCGCCAAGCAGTCCGGTGGCTCCAGTTCTGCCTTGAGTACTGCCATCTCCAATGTGGACGTCGTGTCCAACAGTTTCATCCTTCCGGAACGCGCCGATGCGAGCAATATCGGAAACTATGTCAAGGTGTTCACGGCTCCGCTCGATGAGATCGACTCGAATGGCAATTATGTTTTCGGGACTGAAACGCTGGCCGGACACGCGACCGATACCTATGACATCCTGGATGCACAAGGCAACGTGACGGGCACGTATAAGGTCGATGAGGTGCCGAACCCGAACGGTACTACGCCGGCGACTTTACCCATCAAGGTCGAACTTGTAGGCACCAACGGCATCAAAGTCACGAATTTCGACTACAGCGGCAACTGGTGTGGTCCCGTCAAGAACCAGGCTCATGAGATCACGGGCTACCATGGACACAAGATCATCATCATGATTCCGATCAAGATGAATCCGGATGCCGTGGGCGGTCCGAACGTGCAGACAAATGCTCCGGGCTCGGGTATCTTCATCAATGAAAACGAATCCTATGTCGAGTTCACGAGTCCGACCGTGAGCCTCCCGGTGAACATCTACATCGAGAAGGCCGGCATGCAGGGAATTGAAAGCGGCAAATTCATGATTGAAAGGGCGATTGTCCCGGATCTCCCGGAAGGACAGGAGGAACTTACCGTCGAAGACATCGAGGGCATCGCAGAATCGGACTGGGAATATGTCTCCACCGTATTCGTCACGAACAGCTCGAATGCCCAGCATGCCACTTCCGGCAATCCGGTGGTGAAGGTCAAGGGTCTGCCTGCGACGAAGTTGGTTGACGGCAAGCAGAAGGGCCTCGTTTACCGGATCCACGAAGAAAACTGGAGCTGGAGCTATACCAATGGCGACGGCTATCAGTACACAGTGACCGGACAGGTCAACAACCCGTTCACCTTCACGAACAGCAAGACGGCGAATATCGACAAGACCCTCAAGCACGCCGAGAGCAAGGTTAAGAACATCTTCAAGAACGTCGATACCAAAGAGGTTTACGACGACTCCAAGACGAACACACGTGATTAACGGTCGTTCTGAAGTTTAATCCATTTGCAAAAAGGGCGGTCCTTCCTGCGAGGGACCGCCCTTTTTGCATCTCCGGTCTCATCCGACCCGGTCGATTGTCAACGACCGGGTCGGGATTGATTTCCTGGCCCGCATTGATTTCATAATTGACCAGTCGCGCCGTCGTGGATATGTCCGGTGCTTCCGGTGGTGCGGTTTTAGGGACACCGGCGACAGTGGCTGGCTGCGGTTGCATATGACGGTCGGTGACGCCCCGGCTCCAAACCTCTCCGGGGCCGTGTTTTTCATGTACTTGAACGAAAGTGATTTATGGAAAGTGCTTTGCGTCTTTTTGCGCAAGGCACTTTCCATATCTTGTTAACAATCAGTTGCTTCCGCAAAACGTTAACTTCCAGTAACACGCCTTATGCGAAGTTGTCAACAAATGTGTTGATAGTTAGTAATATAAAAGGAAATTAACAATTGAAAAATATAATGGAAAAACGCAAGCAATCGAAACGGAACTACGGTTCTCCTCAGTCCTGGCCGACGGAGGTGGCCTTTGAGCAGGCGCTGCTCGTGACTACGAACCGTCTCCTGATGGAGCTGGACGAGTTGGAGAATGTCAATGAGACCGCCGGGGACGAGCCGGGCGGTGACATGTACTTTGAATTCTAAAATGACGGCAGCCATGAGAAAGTATTTGATTATCGCGGCTGTAGCCGCTATGGGAGCCTTGATGAGCTCCTGCCAGAGTGAAAAAGACATCGAGACTCCCGTCAGCCGGACGGGCGAGGTGAGCCTCGTGCTGGGCGGGATCGCCACGCGTGCCGAGGCGACGACCGCAGCAAGTGTCATGCGCAACAACTATGACCTCGGCGAAATCGAGGAGGGGGTGAAGCTTACCCTGGAGGAAATCGTTACCGAAATGGGCGACCTCGTGGAGGATGCAGCCGAGACCCGTGGCACCCCTGCCTATACGGAGAACGTGACCAGCGTCTATGGCGATTCCTTCAACGGTGTCATCTACGGTGCTTCCGGCCAGGTGGTCGGCGACGGTGCCTTCAAGATCTTCCCGCTTTCCGGCAAGAATTGCTGGCGCCGTGAGATTGGTTATGACCCCTGGGAAAAGGCTGGCGGCGAGGTGACCTTCTTCCTCCGCATGCCCGCGACCCAGAATGGGACGAAGATCGTGGACTATAACTATGCCGACAACTCCGTCTCCTTCACCCACGAGACTCCGGCATCGGCGGAAGACCAGCAGGACATCCTGTTCGCCACCCGCAAGATCAGCAAGGAGACCTACGAGCAGGAATACAAGAACGGCGGCGCGAGCGTCCTCTTCCGCCACGCGCTGACCGGTGTCAAGTTCGCCATCGGCAACAATACGACCCAGGCCGGCACCCGTCATCCCGACGGCGAGGTCCAGACTTTCATCACGAAAGTGGAGATCCGCGGCCTCAAGGACAAGGGCCAGGCCAAGTTCATCCCCGCCGGTAACGAGACCGGTTCCGACAACAAAACGGAGTACTCCTCCGCCGGCAGTTTCACGTGGTCCAAACTTTCCAGCACCCCCGCCGTCTTCTCCCAGGAATTCTCCGAGGAAGACATCCAGGATTATGTCAAGGGTGATGCCGTGGGCGCTCCCGACAGTTTCTACAACGGTGGTGCGAACCGCAACCTGAACAAGGCCGATGCTTCCCTGACCTTCTGGTTCATCCCGCAGGACATCACCGCCGACCTCAAGGTCGACGTGACCGTAAAAGTCTGGGCGAAGGACGAAATGAGCAACGAGAAGGTGATCAAGCTGAACCTGGGTGAAATGATCCTTGCCCAGACCGCCGAGACGAACAAGACCTGGAAGGCCGGCCAGCTCCGCACCTTCACCCTGAAGCCGAACGTGGTGAACGTCACCATCGAGGATGATGTCAACGGTTACGTCAAGAAGAACGTCGTCATCACCAATACCGGCAATGTGGACGCTTATATCCGTGCGAACATCACCGCGAACTGGTACGGTACGACCGATGCCGGTATCGAAGGGGTTGCGGCGGGATACACGGATGCAACCCGTACTACGTTCGTTGAGCCTTGGGAGCTGATCTATCCCACCGGTGACAATTACGACGGAGAGTTCACGGAACTGCCCGGAACCGACTGGATCTATGCCAAGGACGGGTACTTCTATTATAAGAACCCTGTCGCCCCCGGTGCCGAAACCGGCTCGCCCCTGTTCAAACAGTACACGAACCGGGACAGCAATGTCCCCGATATCTACTACCTGTCCGCGACAGGCGTGAAACTCTTCAGCAACATCCACATGGTGATGGATCTCACCGTGCAGGCCGTCGAGGCCAAGTCCACCCATGCCGACTTCAAGGCCGCCTGGGCCGATGCCCATGTAACCGTGGAGGAATAACGGCAGTTAACGTATAAGAAGACCAAGGAAATGAAAACGATCTATAAATCTTTGATGGCCCTTACGGCCGCGCTCCTGCTGGTCCCTGCGGCACAGGCGCAAACCCGGCAGTACAAGCTGGATGCCACCAGCGGATTCGCCATCGACAAATACGTCATGGACAAGAATCCCAATGCAAATGGCGAATACACCCTCCGGATCGAGACTTTCGCTACCGGCGAAGTGACGGTGGAGAAGAAGTCGATTCCTTCCGATATCGTCCTGGTGCTGGATGCCTCCGGATCCATGAACTCCAACAGGCTGATCCATCCTACGATGAGGGTCCAAGAGGGTAGTAATAAAACAAAATGGGCTTATTCAGCCGTTGGTGCCGGTGTCTCTACGAATACTTGTATTTTTATCAAATACCCTGACGATGAAACGGGGAAATACTATCCGGTCAAACACGGACATGCAAAGGTAAACGGGAGCTCCGACTTCAATGACCATTGGATGTATTTTACCATCCCGGCTGACGAGGCGTCCGGGGCGCCGGCACAGACCAAATACATTTATGGTACTTATACGTCCGGTAACTATCTCCACGATGAAAAGCCGGAAGAAGGAACCTATGCCACGGATGGCGCTACGATTTATACCGGTCCGCTCTATCGCTATCCCAAGAGAACGGAGGCCCTGAAGTACGCGGTTGGATTGTTCATCGACAAGATCGACCAGAACAATGAGGAGCAGGTTCTTCCTTATTTGGAAGAAGAAACGGTGGGCAATCAGATTTGCATCCTTCAGTATACTGGCAATTCGAAATCCCAGGATATTAAGACGTTAAGTGGCGACACCACCACAAAACCGTTGATTGGTTTTACTCCGGTCCATGGTAATGTTACTGCTTTGAAGAATGCGGCCAATTCCGTTGCCGCGTCCGGTAATACGCCCCATGATGCTGGCCTGAAGCTCGCTCAGCTTCATTTACAAGACTTGAACACGAACTGCAAGGCCTTTAACGGCAATACCCGAGTACGTCTCAGAACGGTGGTGTTCTTTACGGACGGCCAGCCTGCAGGAGGTAATGGTGCTTACTGGATAAAGAAATATTCGCTAGATATTGCCAATGAGCTGAAGGAGAGGAATCCTGACGCGACCAAGAATCAGGAAGTGAAGATTTTCGCTATCGCTTTCAACCCCAGGAAAGATGCTGGCGAGAAAAATGACAAGGGATTTCTAGAGCATATGTCCTCCAATTATGGATCTGATTGCGATATCGCGCAGTCAACTTATGCTCTTTCCGGTACTTCTACTGGAGAAACCAAGTTCTATATGGACGCCGCGACTGTGGACATCGATAAGATTTTCGAGGCGATTGCCGAGAGTGTAGGCGGAGGCGGAAACACGGAATACGAGAACACACCGCTCCTGGCCGTGGATATGGTCTCCAGCAGCTTCAAACTGCCCCAGGGTATCGACAAATCGCGTGTGAAAGTCTATACGGCCCAATGCCTGGGAACGACCGGCAACAAAGTTTTCGACGATAAGGGAAATGAGCATGATGAGCTCGCTTTTGCCAAGGAAATCCTTGTCAAGACCCGGGGTGCCGTGAGCTACTGGGTCAGCGAGCCCGTCGTGGACAGCGAGGGCAAGCCGGTTCCCGATGACCTTGGGAACCCCACATACCATTGGACTGAGAAGACCGAAGACATCGATGAGAACATCGAACCGGAATTCGATCTGGCCACCAATACCGTGACCGTGGGCGGTTTCGATTACGAGGCCCTCTGGTGCGGCCTGGACCCGGAGCACGACAACCAGAAAACATACAATCCTGATGAGTATCCGGATACTTATAAGCCAGGCTACCGCGGCTTCAAACTCATCATCGAATTCCCGATCGTGGTTGCGGAAGGCGCCCTGGGTGGCCCGGATGTAGCGACCAACTACACCAGCTCAGGCGTATATCAGACCGACGAAAATGGTGACAAGACCGGTCTTCCGATTGTCAGGTACCCGGTCCCTTCCCTCCCGATTCCGGTGAACCTCTGGATCGAAAAGCGGGGCCTGCTGCCGGGCGAGAGCGCGACGTTCACGATCCTCAAGAAGCTGGTGGAGAAGGAGAACGAGAGCGATCCGGAGCCGCAGTATGTCAAGTTTGCACGTGTCAATCTGATCGGTGCTCCCGACGGCTCCCCGGTTGTCGAAAAGCTCCTGAACCTGGATCCGAGGTACTATTACAAGATCTGGGAGGAAGGATGGAGCTGGAGCTACACCAACCAGGCGCAGGATCTGGAGAACGCTCCTTCCACCGAAACCATCACGTCCAATCCGATCGTGATCACGAATACGTACGACGATCCGGAAGTCAAGCACGCCGAAGCTGCCAAGCGTAACGAGATGGGAAAGACAGACTGATAACTCCATCTGTCCCTGATTATCATGGAAACTGACCGGAAAGATTCTTCCGGTCAGTTTCTTTTTTCCCTTAACTGACCGATAATTCCGCCTTTTTTCAAAAAAAATTTGCGAATAAAAAAGTTGTATTGTAAATTTGCCTTTTGAAAATGCGGTAATATATATTCGTTCGATATGAAAAAATTATTTGTCCTGATTGCTGCGGCCGCTTTCATCGCGCCGGCAACTGTTTTCGCCCAGGATCCTACGGTCACCCGTACCGAGGACGACAACACCATTACGATCGTGGAAGAGACTCCGACCGCCAATGGCCGTATCGTCACCACCACCGTTATGGAGAAGAACTCCGTGTTCACGAACGGCTTCTGGCACAACTGGCAGCTCAGCGCCGGTCTGGGTACCCAGATGTACTATGGTGACAACGACTGGAAGGTTGCCAAGAAGGTCCCCGAGATGTTCGTCTTCCCGACCGTGGACCTGTATCTCACCAAGTGGGTTTCCCCGAGTTTCGGTGTGGGCCTCGGTGCCAACTGGGCTCCCTTCAAGGGCCTGTACCAGACGCAGCCGTTCCACTCCGACCAGCCGCGTGCCATCAACTCGAACTTCCGTCCCGACAAGGTTGAGTACTACACCAATGCCGATCCCAAGTACGACTCTCAGAAGCTCGCTCTCCAGAAGGGTAGCTATCTCGATGTCTTCGCCCTTGCGCACGCCAACCTCATGAACATCTTCGGCGGTTACAAGCCGGATCGTTTCTTCGAGATGGACCTGTATGCCGGCGGTGGTGTCATCTTCGGCTTCAGCGAATCCGGCAACGCCCCTAGCGCTACCTTCAACACCGGTCTCATCAACACCTTCCGTCTGACCGAGCAGCTCCGCCTCATGCTTAATCTCCGCGGCGCCCTCGTCGGTGACGACTTCGACGGTGAGGCCTATGTCGATGAACCTACCAAGAAGCACTGGTCCGCCAACCACAAGCTGGACGGTATCGCCGGTGCCACCCTCGGCCTGGCCTGGAACATCGGTAAGGAGCACAGCAAGTGGCGTCTCGCCGAGCGCACCAGCGTCTATCAGTACGACAAGGAAGTTGTCGAGAAGATCGTCAAGGAGCAGGTCCAGCCTTCCGAGGAGAAGATCGTCTATGTCAACGAGACTCCGGAAGTCTGGTTCCACATCAACTTCGTCGTGGACCGTTGGGAGATTTCCAAGAAGGAACTCATCAACATCCACGCTGTGGCCGACCTCATCAAGAGCACCCCGAACACCAAGTACCTCGTTTGCGGTTATGCTGACAAGCAGACGGCTACCCCGGCTCACAACCTCATGCTCTCCGAGAATCGTGCGAAGGTCGTCTATGACGCTCTCGTGAACGAGTTCGGTGTGGACCCGAACCAGCTGGTTACCGACTACAAGGGTGGTGTGGACTACATGTTCTACAACATGAAGGAACTCAGCCGCTGCACCATGATTACCTCCATTAAGGAGTAATAACTTCTTGAAGTGTAATATCTTAACATAGCCGGGGTATTCCGCCCCGGCTATGTTCAAAAATAGACGTATGGACGCAGCGCCCTTCATCCATGAGAGCAGTTATGTCGATGACGGTGTCCGGATCGGATCCGGCACGAAGGTCTGGCATTTCTGTCACATCCAGAAGGGAGCGGTGATCGGGGAGCGTTGCTCCCTGGGGCAGAATGTCAATGTGGGAAACAATGTCCGCATCGGCAATGGAGTCCGTATCCAGAATAATGTGTCCATTTACGAAGGCGTCGAACTGGAGGACAATGTCTTCTGCGGACCGTCTTGCGTCTTTACGAATGTTACCACTCCGCGTGCACATTTTCCCGTGCACGGAGTTTTTACGCGTACGCGCGTGCGCGAGGGCGCATCGCTCGGCGCAAATTGCACGATTATCTGCGGGCACACGGTTGGGAAGAGCGCGCTGATTGCTGCCGGTGCCGTCGTAACCAAGGATGTGAAAGATTACGCGCTTATGGCCGGCGTACCGGCCCGTCAGATCGGGTGGGTATGCGAGTGCGGACGGAAGTTGGATGACAGCCTTCGTTGCCCTTGCGGGCGTGGCTATCGGCTTGTCGGGGGGGACCTCGAACAGGTCGGCCAATAGAATGTCATTCTGAGGGCGTCGTAAGACGTCCGAAGAATCTCGGAATCAATCACTTGCTTGCTTTTAACCTGGGCGAGCAATGGCGAAGCCGTATTTTTTGTCATTTCGAGCGAAGTCGAGAAATCTTATCAAATGGAATTCAGAGACCTCAAGAAACAATACCAAGTCCTCCGCGGGGACATCGACCGGGCTGTCCTGGACGTCATGGCCAGCGGGGCCTATATCATGGGCCCGCAGGTGAAGGAACTGGAAAAGCAGTTGGCGGAATACGTGGGTGTCAAGCATTGCCTCACATGCGCGAACGGGACGGACGCATTGACATTGGCCCTGAAGGTGTGGGGAATCGGTCCCGGGGATGCGGTATTCGTGCCGGATTTCACGTTCTTCTCCTCGGCCGAGGTCGTTTCCCTGGAAGGGGCTACGCCGGTGTTTGTGGATGTCCATGAGGAAACCTTCAACATGGACGCTGAGGATCTGGATCGGGCCATCAAGCAGGTCCTGGCCGAAGGTCTGCTGCAGCCGCGGGTAATCGTGGCCGTGGACCTTTTCGGTCTTCCGGCGGACTATGAGGCCATCCGCGCCATCGCCGACAAGTATGGCCTCCTGATCCTGGAAGACGGCGCCCAGGGTTTTGGCGGTTCTGTAGAGGGCGCACGTGCCTGCTCCTTCGGTGATATCTCCACCACCTCCTTCTTCCCGGCCAAGCCTGTCGGATGCTACGGCGACGGCGGTGCGGTCTTCACCGACAATGACGAGTGGGCCTCGCTCATTGAGTCCTACCGGGTGCATGGGAAAGGGCAGTTCAAGTATGACAACGTCCGTATCGGCCTGAATTCCCGGCTGGATACCGTCCAGGCGGCGGTCCTGCAGGTAAAACTGAAGGCTTTTGCCGATTATGAACTGGATGCCGTGAATAAGGCAGCTGAGTTCTATACTCAATACCTTTGTCATTCTGAGCGTAGCGAAGAATCTCTCGTCGCGACCCCGCTCATCCCTGCCGGCTATCGTTCCAGTTGGGCGCAGTACACCATCCGTTTGAAGGGCCGTACGCAGCGGGACGGGCTCCAGGCGCATCTGAAGTCCCTGGGTATCCCTTCCATGGTCTATTATCCGAAGCCGCTGCACCTGCAGACGGCGTTTGCAACTTGTCATTCTGAGCGAAGCGAAGAATCTCACTGCCCCGTGGCGACCAGTCTCTGCGACCGGGTTCTGTCCCTGCCCATGCATCCGTACCTGACCGAAGAACAGATTGCGTCCGTTTGCGGCGCCACCCGTGATTATCTCCGATGAAGTTCATCAAACGGCGCCGGCCCTGGGTTTCCCTCCGGCATGAGGACCAGTACATTCCCTCGGACTATTCCGAACGGGGGGAGAAGACAGGTGCCAAACTGGAAGACAACATGGTGGCCCATGTGGATATCAACCGGATCCATGCGGCCTCCCGCGGGAAGTCGGTGAATCAGATCAATGCCTGGATCGAAGAGCACCGGAGCGAGTTCGATGAAAGGACTTACGTCGTGAATACGGATGACGGAAATGTTTTCTCCACCCTGAAGGGGCATAAGGCGGAACTTATTGTCAATGAGATGGCCCTCAATAAGATACGTCATCTGAATACCTTCCTGAACAAGGCCAATGAGGCCCTTATCGACGATGGATATCTCTGGTGTCACTCCCGGACTTCCGGGCTCAAGAAGGACATCATCTTCAAGGCCTATCCGGGATTCGTGGGAAAGGTGGTCTATGGGGGGCATTACCTGTGGCACCGGGTGTGTGCGAAACTCAAGTGGACCCGCTGGTTCTACATGTGGGTCACGAAGGGAAAGAACCGCACCTACAGCCGGGTGGAACTGCTGGGCCGGATGTACCGGGCCGGTTTCGAAGTCATCGACGAGCGCTTCCATGAAGGGGAGTTCTTTGTCCTGGGCCGGAAGGTCAAAGCCCCCATCTGGGACGACGACCCTACCTGCGGTGCCCTCGTCAAGTTGCGCCGGGTGGGTTATCACGGGGAAATGATCGGCGTTTACAAGCTCCGGACCATGTACTCGTATTCGGAGTACCTGCAGCCCTACATGCTGGAGCATGAGGGATTGCAGAAGGGCGGGAAGTTCGCGCACGACTACCGGGTGAATTTCTGGGGCCGCCGGTTCCGCGACACCTGGATCGACGAACTGCCCATGTTCATCAACCTCTTCAAGGGACAGATGAAACTCGTGGGCGTACGGCCGCTGAGCCGGCATTATTTCGGCCTGTACACGCCGGAAATGCGGGAACTGCGCACGCGCGTAAAGCCGGGTCTGCTGCCCCCGTTCTATTACGAAGAAAAGACCCCCGAAACCCTGGAGGAAGTCCAGGCATCGGAGAAAAAGTATATCGAAGCCTATCTCAAGCATCCCTTCGCCACCGATTGGCGCTACTTCTGGGGCACGATAGGCAACATCCTGTTCAAGCATAAACGATCGCATTAGAGAATATGGCAGAAGCGAAAGCCCCCGTCCAGGAAGAGAAATGGGACATCGTCATTAAACCGAAGGACAATCTCTTTTCGATGGATTTCAAGGAGTTATGGCGGTATAAGGACCTTTGCGCCCTGTTTGTCAAGCGCAATATCATCACCCAGTACAAGCAGACGATCCTGGGCCCTGTGTGGTTCGTCGTCCAGCCCGCCCTGACGGTCATCATGTACATGATCGTGTTCGGCGGCATCGCCGGCATCCCTACGGACGGCGTGCCGCGGCCGCTGTTCTACCTGGCGGGTACGAGCATGTGGACCTATTTCTCCTCCTGCCTGGGGAAGACCTCCAATACCTTCGTGGCGAATTCGGGTATTTTCGGAAAGGTGTATTTCCCGCGGCTGGTGATGCCGGTGGCCGATGTGATCAGCAATCTGCTGAGACTGGCCATCCAGTTCGGTTTCTTCGCCGTCGTGTATGTCGCCTATGCGATCTTCGACCCTACCTGCCAGGCCCATCTGAACTGGTTTGCCCTGCTCCTCCCGCTCCTGATCGTCATGATGGCGGGACTTGCCCTGGGCTTCGGCATGATCATCTCCTCCATGACCACGAAGTACCGCGACCTGCAGGTCCTGTTCTCGTTCTTCGTGTCCCTGTGGATGTATGCGACCCCGATCGTGTACCCGCTCAGCCAGACCAAGAACATGCAGTGGATGGGCATCCCTGTCCATAAACTGATGTGCCTGAATCCGGTCACCCCCATTATCGAGACCTTCAAGTACGGTTTCCTGGGCGCCGGTGAATTCGTGGGCTGGCGCTGGATGATTTACAGTTTCGTGTTCATGTGCCTCCTGCTCGCGGCGGGTATCGTCGTGTTCAACAAGGTGCAGAAGAGCTTTATGGATACGGTGTGAGGAAGCTACAATATGGAGAAAGTAAGTGTCATAGTTCCTGTTTTCAATGAAGAACGCTATCTACAAAGATGTTTGGATTGTATTACAGCCCAGACGTACAGGAACCTGGAGATTCTACTCATAGATGACGGTTCGACCGACGCCTCCTCTCGTATTTGCGATGATTTTGCGGCGGCAGAATCTCGTGCTCGCGTGATACATCAGGAGAATAGAGGTCTTTTTGCGGCACGGAATCGGGGAATAGAGGAATCAACCGGGCAGTATTTGATTTTTCCGGATGCCGATGATTATTTTCATAAAGACTATATCCGATTGCTCTACGAAGCTATTATTTCGGGTGGGGATAAGTATCAGTTAGCCATTTGTGATTACAAGTCCACATTTGACGACAATGAAGATATTGTGTCCGAATCAGTCCCTTCGGTTGAGGAAATGACTCGGGCTGACTTACTTGACAAGGTCAGTGATTTTTCATGTTGCCATTTTGTATTGTGGGGGAGCCATTGGAATAAACTATATCGCAGATCTGCTTTGCCGATTCCCTTCAACAGGGATTATGCTCGCGGACAAGACTTTGATTCAAATCTTCGACTATTCTTTCAGGTAGATCGTGCAATCTATGTGAGAAAAGTATTGTATTATTGGTATCAGTGGCAAAGGCAAAGAACCCGGTGTGCCAATTATCTCGAGCTTAAGTTGGAATGCCGTAGCCGTATTTGCTATGATAATTTTATAAGCATTCCAAGTCAGGTCTCATATTTCAAGCCTTATTTGGTGGCAAACTTGTATCGAAGTCTCCTTTTATGGGAAGATGCTACTATTGGGACATCTGCTGAATCTGCAGTAATTAAAACGATTAAGGAATTTCAAAGAAAGACGTTTTGTTATTTCTTGCTAGATGCGCCACTTCCTTTTCGCCGCAAGGTTCACTGGTTGCTTAGACTGAATTCCCATCTGTATTTCCGTTAGAATATGTCTAACAAACTTTTGTCGATAATTGTTCCCATGTATAATGTGGAACGCTACATCAAGGATTGTTTGGATTCTTTAGTGTTGGACGATGAGTCTTTGATGGAACGCTTGGAGGTTATTGTGGTCAATGACGGATCCACAGATCGCTCGGCAGAGATCAGTCGGGAATTCGTCAAGCGCTATCCTGGAACATTCTATCAGATTGACAAAGCAAACGGTGGGCATGGATCGGCATGTAATAAGGGGTTGGAATGTGCGAGAGGAAAGTACATCCGTTTCTTGGATTCTGATGACTGGCTGACCGGATTGGATCAGTTGATGGAGAAATTGGCCGTGTGCGATGCGGACTTCGTTATCACGCGTCTTCGGTGGTTGTATCAAGACTCCGGCTCTGTAGTCACCACATCCATTCCAGCGATTGCGGATAAAACACTTCCGGTGAACAGTTTGGATCCTTCTATCATCACAGAATACAAGTATGTTACGAATTTAGGCTGCTCAACCTATAAAGCGGAGTGGCTGAAGCCTACATGTCCTCTTTTTCTGGAGGGCGTTCTCTATGATGATGCAATACTTTATATAGCCCCTTTGTTATATGCTCATAATTTCATTGCATATGACATTCTCCTGTATAATTACCGCATGGGACGGGAAGGGCAGTCTATGGACATGAGGCGTCAAATAGAGCGAGTTCCGGACCGATTGAAGGTTCTTCAGCAAATGGATTCTCAGATCAAGTCGAGTCGGGAGGAAAGGGATGTGAGGACCAATGAATTGATCGAGGAGGAAATGGATGACCGCCGGCTGGTCTTGATTAAATTGTTGTGTCAAGTAAGACCATACAGGAAAGCTGCCTCCTATGACAGGCTCTTCAAGTCTATTGGATCAGCCGTGATGAATCCTCCATCGAATCAAGTAAGGCGTTATAACAAGTATCCCTTTTTCCTGTTCTATTGGCTTGAACGGGTCCGTTCTGTGTATTTACGCCTGAAGTTTAAAGGCACCCACACTGTCGTTTAGGTTTATCTGAGTATGGATTTAATCGTAGGAGCAGGAATCACTGGTTTGTCGTATGCTATGTATACGAGGAATGAGTACTGCATCATTGAAAAAGAGTTGGAGCCGGGAGGCTATTGCAGGACGATAAACCAGGATGGTTTCGTGTGGGATTATTCAGGCCATTTTTTCCATTTCCAAGACGAGGGTACCAAGCAGGTTATCATGTCTGGAATTCCCCCGGAGCATATCGTCGAAGTCCAAAAGCGCACCCAGATCAAGTACAAGGACCGGATGATTGACTATCCCTTTCAAAAGAATATCCATCAATTGCCTCAGGACGAGTTCGTGGATTGTCTATATGATTTGGTCGTCAATCCATTTCAGGAAGAACGGACTTTTAAAGAAATGTTGTATAAGAAGTTCGGGCGATCTATTTCGGAGAAGTTCCTGATTCCGTACAATGAAAAGCTCTATGCTTGCGATTTGGATGTGTTGGACATAGATGCCATGGGGCGTTTTTTCCCTTATGCAAACCTGAAGGAGATTGTTGCAAACTTCAGGAAAACCAAGGAGAATTCGTATAACGCTTCATTTCTTTATACGCGGGGTGGTGCAGTGGAATATGTCAACTCTGTGTTGAATCGAATAGAAAAGAATCGTGTTTCTCTGGCTGAATCTTTGGTTTCTGTCAATCTGGAGAAAAAGATTGCCGTGACGAACTTGAGAGAATTGTCATACGACCGTTTGATCTCTACAATTCCGTTTCCAAAATTGCTCAGTCTTTGCGGTCTCTCATTTGACCGATCGCTTTATACCTGTAACAAGGTTCTGGTTTTCAATATCGGTTTTGATAAGAAAGGACTAGACCGGACCAATCATTGGGTGTATTATCCCGAAGGAAAGTATCTATTCTATCGCGTAGGTTTTTACGACAATATCGTTTCATCCGACCGTCTTTCCGTTTATGTTGAGATTGGTTATCGTGAGGAAGATCAAATTGACATTGAGAGTGCTTTTGTAAGGGTTTTGAAGGATTTACGGGAGGCACACGTTATTTCAGATCATAGGGTGATTTCGTTTTGTCCCGTCATCATGAATCCGGCTTATGTCCATGTGACGAAAGGAATGGAAAAGGATCGGGAAGAGAAGATGGCCCATCTTTCAAGATTTGGCGTCTATTCTATTGGACGATACGGTAGCTGGACCTATTGTTCCATAGAAGATAATATCAGGGAAGCCCGGAGGCTTGCATCTTTTGTAGCAGACAATTGAAAGCATCTTTTTTACAGCCATGTATAACAACCGAGTCGTCGTCTATACTTCCGGAACGTTCGACATGTTCCATTCCAATCATCTCAAGATGATCGAATACGCTCGCGGACTGGGCGATACGCTCATCGTCGGCGTGAGCACTGACGAATTGGTGGCCAGCTACAAGAATCCGCCCATCATCCCTTTCGAGGAGCGGATCGCCATCATCAAGGCCCTCAAGTATCCGGATATCGTGATTCCGCAGCGTACCCTGGACCATACCGAGGCAGTCAAGAAGATGAACATCGACGTGTTCGTCGTCGGGGACGACTGGGTGGGGAAGTATGACTACCTGAAGGAACTCGGTGTCACCGTGTTCTATTTTCCGCGGGGCGAGGGTGCCTCGACCACGGAGATCAAGAAGACGATCCTGGATCGGTACCATGGGACCATCCGGGCGATTGACCATCAACCTAATCCGGACGTCGTCAAGTGATAGCACTGGTTGTCGGAGGCAGTTCTGGCATCGGCCTGAGCATCGTGCTCGATCTTCTCGGGAAGGGAGAGTGCGTGTATGTCGTGGACAAGAATCCATTCCCGGCTGAGTATTCGTGCGATAGGGTGACCTATGTCCCTTGCGACCTTTCCAAAGGGGACTACTCCTGTCTGTCTAGGATGGATGACATCGATGCGCTCTTTATTACGGCCGGTTTCGGTCATCTGAAGTTCTTCCAGGAGCTTTCGGAGGAGTATATCCAGGGTTGTTTTTCCGTCAATGCCGTGGCGCCCATCCGGATTATCCGGCATTATTATGACCGGCTGCTCTCGGCGAAAGATTTCACCTGTGCCGTGATGGTGAGTATCGCCGGCCGGCTGTCCTCACCGCTGTTCAGTGTGTACAGCGCCACGAAGGCGGCTTTGAGCAAGTTCATTGAGGCGGTCAATGTGGAACTAGACGTGCAGGGAAGCCAGAATCGGATTCTGGAAGTTTCGCCCGGCTCCTTGAAAGGAACGGGCTTTACGGGTGGCGCATCCCAGCCTGAGTTGACGGCCGTATTGGCGGAGGAAATCATCGCCCGCGCGGAGCGTCATGAACGGCTTTTCATCCCGCAGTACGAGGAAGTGTTCAAAGGCGTCATCGCCCGGTACGAGGCCGATGCGCACAAGTTCGGGGTGGAGAGTTATTGGTTCAAGAAGAACAAAGGAAGGGTTTAGTTAAGATATGATTTGCGAGATATTGATCTAGATGAGAGTATGGCATTCAATAAAAGGGGCGATTAAGTCCTTCTTAAGGAAAGTATTGCATTGTTTCCCCATCCAAAAGAACAGAATTGTTTTTTTGAATTATGATGGGAAGGGATTTGGAGACAACGCCAAATCAATTGCAGAGGAGATCTTTAGACAAGGCAAACCATATGACTTGATTTGGCTTGTGAAAAAAGATGCTTTCGTCCCAGAAGGTATCAAAAAAGTGTCCATGTATGATTGGGAGGGGGTGTATGCACTCTCAACCGCTAAAATCATTATCAACAATTGTAAGGCGAACATGCCATTCTTTTTCAAAAAGAAGAAAAAACAGTTCTATTTGCAGACTTGGCATGGTGATTTTGCTTTAAAGTTTATTGAAAAAGAAGTCGAGGACACATTGCCGATAGATTATGTGGCGAAAAGTAAAGCCGATTCAGCGGTGACCGATGCCGTGATCTCGGGGAGCGGATCCTTCTCAAAGATTCTCAGAGAATCATTTTGGCTTCCAGATCATTGTGCTATCCTGGAGTTTGGCGTTCCTCGGAATGATCTATTTTTCAAAGGGGACGAAGCAAAGAATCAATTGAAAGAGAGATATGGTTTCTCTTCCCAAGATAAGATTCTTCTCTATGCCCCTACTTTTAGGGACAACGGGTCCGTTGACTGCTATGACCTCGACTTTAAAAAGTTAAAAGCTTTCTTGGAAAAGAATACCCAAGAAGAGTGGCGGGTTATTATCCGTCTGCATCCCAATATATCCCATAAGGAGGACCTCTTCAGCTACGGTGATGGAATTGTCAATGGAACGGCATATCCGGATCAGCAGGAATTGTGCATGATTTCTGATTGGCTTATTACAGACTATTCGTCGATCATGGGCGATTTTCTAATAATGAAAAAACCGGTCTTTCTTTACGTCCCTGACTTAGATGTGTATTCAAGCAGAACCACGGGGCGTGGCTTGCGGGATCTGTTTTATCATTTGCCACTTCAGCTCAGTCGTGATCAAAATGCTTTGGAAGAGCAGATAACAGCATTCGATCAGCGTACCTATGAGAGAGAGGTGGAGACTTTCATGCAACGCTATTATCGTCCTTTTGACGACGGCCATGCATCGGAAAGGGTAGTGTGCCATTTGTCCCAAGTCATTCAGTATTGATTCTTTCATGTTGTCCTGTCCGATACTTTCCATCATTATTCCCGTCTATAATGTTGAGGCCTACTTGGGTCAGACATTGGCGTCTGTTTTTGATACAACTGCCCAGGAGGACGCCTTTGAAGTCATCGTCGTCAATGACGGAACCAAAGACAGGTCGATGGATGTGGTGCAACGGTTTGCAGATAAACCGAATATTGAGATTGTCGAACAGGAGAATCAAGGACTTAGTGCAGCAAGAATGAGGGGAGCGGATATCGCACAAGGTAAGTATGTGTGGTTCATTGACAGCGATGATTGGCTGGAGAAGGATGGCGTGCAACACGTCTTAAGTATCCTTGAAGACAAGCCGGGAGCGGATGTTTTGATGTTCCCGCTCAGGTGGGTATATGAGGATGAAGGAATAGAAAAGATGGACTATGTGATTGATGGCGAAAAGATGAAAAGTGGGCGTCAGATCCTTTTGGATATGGCATTGCCTGTTTGGGCATCCGTACGATTTGTCATCAAGCGCTCTTTAATGGATAGCCGATGGCTTTTTTTCCCGAAAGGGGTGTTGCATGAGGACGAGTATTTTGGGCCGGTACTGATGTGCTTGGCGGAGCGAGTGGTCGTTTTGAAGGATCCTGTTTACAATTACCGTCTCCGTCCAGGTTCCATCACATCCTGCGCTAATGTGCGTTCATCATATGCCATGGTTTCGATTCATAAGTCTCTTATGGATTTCATGGAAGAGACCATGTCTCCTGAAGAGAAGCTCCCATTTCGTCAATATTGTTTTGGACGTTTGTTGACGAGTTATACCAGGTCCCCTGAGTTGATCGGCTCTCGGGAATTCGACAAGTTTGCTCACAAGGATGGGTTTTATGTTTGGCGTCAATGGCTGATCATACACCGTCAAAGGTCATTATTCAACAAGTTGGGAAGATTATTCTTCTTTATGATGCCGGGACTGCGGAAACGGATTGTCGGGCGGGACGATTCTGTTTTGATTTAGTGCTTTCTCAGCGAGGACGAGTCAGATGGCAGCACAGATTTCGATAATAGTCCCGGTGTTTAATGCAAAAGAGTACTTGCCGCGATGCTTGGACAGTATCCTTTCGCAAAGTTTCTCCGACTTTGAAGTTCTTCTGGTGAATGACGGAAGCACGGACGGGAGCGAAGAGATTTGTGATTTATATGAGACCAAGGATTCTCGTGTTAAAGTATTCCACAGAAAGAATGCAGGTGTGAGCGCAGCCCGGAATGTGGGATTGGCTAATTCAACGGGGGAGTGGGTTTGTTTCACTGATGCCGATGATGTGTTGTTGGAGAATGGGCTGGATTTGCTGGTCTCTGGAGTTTCCGACCGAGTCGATATGGTATGGGGAGGATATAATGTCTATAACGAGATAATGGAGTGCACATATGCGGTTCCAGAACGAGTGAAGGAAGAATTGACGAGTGAACAAGGAATTGAGATGATGTTCCGCCCTGCATACTACCGCTATCTCGGTTTTGCATGGGGACGGCTTTTCCGTCATTCGGTCATCAAGTCCTTTGGAATCCGTTTTGACGAGGATTTGTATTATAACGAGGACCGTTTGTTTTGTACTCGTTTTCTGTGTGAATCCAAGAATGGAATCTGTTTCATGACGAATCCGGTATATGGCTACATCGAACATGCCAGAAGCGCGATGGGAATCATTGAGCGTGCCTACGATCCGAAGTTTATTACGGATCTGATCGCTATGGCGAGGATGCGGAAGAAGATTCGCGGGCGTTTTCCGATGAATAAGGCTTTGGTGGAGGTCCTGGATGCCTCTTTTTATATCGACTGGCGTCGAATGGTGGGGATGGTTGGATTCCATGAAGAGACGGGTGGTTGGGTACGGATAAAAACCGTGATATACCTCATATCCCAAATGGGATTGAAATCGTTCCTCACTTTGGATTGGAGCCGAAACAGGAATAGGATTAAAAAGTTCATCAACAAGTATTTATGATGGAAGGGAAGTTGTTGACAATAGTCGTTCCGATATACAAGGTTGAGGAGTATATCGGCAAGTGTCTTGACTCGCTACTGGTTTCTCCCGAATTGATGGAAAAATTAGAGGTTCTTTTGGTCAATGACGGCACTCCGGACAACTCCGCCGAGATGAGCCGGGAGTATGCCGTACGGTTCCCGAAGACCTTTCGTCAGATTGACAAGGAGAATGGCGGGCATGGGTCGGCATGGAATGTTGGTTTGAAGGAAGCGACAGGAAAGTATCTTCGTTTCTTGGACTCAGATGACTGGTTCACCAACCTGAATCGGCTGATGGAGGATTTGGAAAAGTGCAATTCCGACATTGTGTTCAACCCTTTCATCCGGGAATTTTCTTACGAAAACCGTACGGAGTCGGTGGATCCGATTCCCGTGTCTGGCGTGGAGTGGATTGATCCGGCGAAGTGGGGCGCTTCCAAATGGGGATATAACAATGTCAATTTCTGGAGTACCACCTACAAGACGGAGATATTGAAGCCCCTGCAGCCTCTGTTCGCTGAGAAGACGATGTTCGATGACTATATCATCACCTGGGCTCCTCTCGTTTTTGGGAGGACCTATATGTCTCTGGACTATCCAGTGTATCATTATCTAATTGGCCGTCCTGGTCAGTCTATGTCGGCGACACAGCAGCGCAAAGGGGCTCTTTCCTATGTGAAATGCTTTGACCAGTTTGAATCGGTTCGCTCCAGGTTCGATGAAACAGCAGTCCCCGCAGACTTGCTTGATTGTATCAACAAATCTATCGTCGGGTATGCGAACTATATCTTTCCGAGCATGGTCTACCTCCCTTTGAAAGACGCCCTGAAAGAGATGGCATATCTTTGGAGTAAGTATCTTGTAGATAAATCGGGTAAGTCCAAGCTCCTGAAACGATATGCGGTGATGCCCAGTGTCGTTTTTTATTATGTAGAGCATTTACGCAGAAAGATAAGACGAATCTGATATGCAAAAGTTATTGACCATCGTCGTCCCCGTTTACAAGGTCGAGGCGTACATCAACAAGTGCCTCGATTCCCTCATCATCGACCCGGCATTGATGGAGAAGATGGATGTCCTGATCGTCAATGACGGGACGCCGGACAACTCCGCCGAGATGAGCCGGGAGTATGTGAAACGGTTCCCCGGCGTTTTCCGGCAGATCGACAAGGAGAACGGCGGGCATGGAAGCGTGTGGAACCTGGGTGTCCGGGAGGCCTATGGCAAGTATGTGAAGTTCCTGGATTCCGACGACTGGCTGGAAAACCTGGACGTCATGGTCCGGAAACTGGCGCAGACGGATGCCGACCTCATCATCACTTCCTGTATCGCCCATTGCCCGGGCGATGTCCTCTGGAAGTTGGAAATCAAGGATATGGAGTTCGACCATGTCTATGACGCTGATAAGTTCGACTGGCTGGGCAACCGCAGCCACTGGAACTACATCTTCCACCACTGCGCCATCTATAAGACGGAGATGTTCCGGCAGTATCTGCCGCTGTTCCTGGAAAAGCAGCCTTACGACGACAGTATCTTGGGCGCCGCGCCCATCATCGGCGCGAAAACCCTGGTCGCCTGGGACCTGGAGGTCTATCACTACCTGATGGACCGGGAAGGACAGAGCATCTCGTCGGCCGTGCAGATGAAGAATGCCCAGGCCATGGTGAAGGTGAACCGGAGCACGATCGCATTCATCGAGTCCCATCCGGTCACCGATCCGGCCTCGACGAAGAAGGCGTATTTCGACGTGAAGCTTCCGAAACTCTATGCCTGGGGTTATCGCGCCTTTTTGGAAAGCCTTCCGTACCAGGAGGCGAAGCGGATCGCGAAGGAGTGGGATGCCTGGACCCGCGAGCGGAACTCGGACGTGCGTCCTTTGTGGATGAAGCTGTATCGTGCGCTGCCGTATCCCTTGTACCGGGCCGCCTACAAGAGCTTCCTGACGATGAGGAAGATGTATTTGAAAATCAAAGGATAATATGCCGCGGAAGTATGACTATCTGATTGTCGGCTCCGGCCTGTTCGGCGCCACGTTCGCCCATCTCGCCCACCGGGACGGAAAGAAGTGCCTGGTCATCGAGAAGCGGTCCCAACTGGGCGGGAATGTCTATTGCGAGGAGATCGAGGGCATCCACGTACATAAATACGGCGCCCATATCTTTCATACCAACAACCGGGAGATCTGGGATTTCGTCAATGGAATCGTCCCGTTTAACCGGTATACGAACTGCCCGGTCGCGAATTACAAAGGGAGGCTCTACAATCTGCCATTCAACATGAACACCTTTTACCAGATGTGGGGGGTGACGACGCCGGAACAGGCGGAGGCCAAGATTGAGGAGCAAAAAGCCGAAGCCATAGCCAGGATGAAGGCGGAAGGCGTTTCCGAGCCCCGGAATCTGGAAGAGCAGGCCTTGACGCTCGTCGGGAACGACATTTATGAGAGGCTCATCAAAGGGTATACGGAAAAGCAGTGGGGGCGGCCCTGCACCGAACTCCCGGCTTTCATCATCAAGCGGCTTCCGGTCCGTCTTGTCTTTGACAACAACTATTTCAACGATGCTTACCAGGGTATTCCCATCGGCGGTTACAACAAGTTGGTCGAGGGGCTGCTGGAGGGTGTCGAATGCCGGGTGGACACCGATTTCTTCGAGGACCGCGCCCATTGGATGTCCATCGCCGACAAGGTCGTTTTCACCGGCCCTATTGATGCGTTCTACGACTACCGCTTCGGTCAGCTCGAGTGGAGGACCGTCCGGTTTGAGCAGGAAATGCTGGATGTGCCTAACTTCCAGGGGAATGCCGTGGTCAACTACACGGATCGTGAAACCCCTTATACGCGGATCATCGAGCATAAACACTTCGAGAGTTTCGGGAAAGCGGTCTATGATAATCCGCATACCGTCATCTTCCGGGAGTACAGTATGGAATGGAAACCGGGAATGGAGCCTTTCTATACGGTGAATGATGAAAAGAACGGTCAGTTGTATCTGAAGTACAAGGCTTTGGCCGATCAGGAAGACCGTGTCATCTTCGGCGGCCGGTTGGCCGAATACAAGTATTACGATATGGCTCCGGTGGTGGAGCGGGCGTTTGCGGTGTATCGTGGATGAACCTCATCCCATGAAGCGTTTATTGGGGCTCGTTTTCTGTATCCTGTTGTATTCCTGTACGAAAGAAATTATCGTAGCACAGGAAGTCAGGGTTGTGGATACGGTCTATGTCGTAGGTTCAAGGATCTATTCCGATACCGTTTATGTGTCGGATACGCTCGTGAAATATGTCAATAAGTTCGACAATCCCGTTATCCGGCAGAATGCGGCCGACCCTTCCGTAATCCGGGGAGACAATGGAATCTTCTATCTTTTTTCGACGGAATCCGAGGTCTGCCCCAATATCCCGGTTTTCAAATCCATCGACCTGGTAAATTGGTATTTTGCCGGGACGGCATTCAACGATAGGACCCGCCCGACCTCTTTCGAAGGAAACCTTTGGGCACCCGATGTGAATTATGTCGATGGGAGATATGTCCTGTACTATTCCATGTCCAAGTGGGGAGGCGAGTGGGATTGCGGGATTGGCGTCGCCGTGGCTGAACACCCTTGGGGACCTTATGAGGAGTTCATGAAATTGTTTGACAGCCGGCAGATAGGCGTGCAGAACAGCATCGACCCTTTCTATATCGAAGACAGTGGCGAAAAATATCTTTTTTGGGGAAGCCACCACGGGATATATGGAATCCAGTTGTCGGATAACGGACTGACTTTGAAGAAGGGCGCTGAAAAGTTCCAGATTGCCGGGGATGGTGGAGAAGGGACATACATCCATAAACATGATGGTCAGTACTTTCTTTTCCAGTCTGTCGGATCCTGTTGCACCGGCCTGTCCAGTTCCTATCATGTTCGGGTCGGGAGAGCCGATGACCTCAGAGGACCGTATTATGACCGGCAGGGCAAGCCGATGATGGAGAGTACGGGAACGCTACTGTTGAAGGGGAACGCCTTCGTGGCAGGGCCGGGGCACAATGCCGAAATCATCACGGATGACGCAGGGGAGGACTGGATATTGTTTCATGGATATCTGCATTCCGATCCCGATATCGGACGGGCCGTCTTCCTGAGCAGGATCATGTGGGAAGGAGGGTGGCCTTTCATTGAAGGATATGGAACGCCTCCGTCCTCGGTGATCCCTTATTTCAATTAGATATTGTTTTTTACAGGATTTTTCGAGTTTTCAAGAATATGGCAATAGCGATTGAATTCAATCATGTAGGCAAGCAATACAGGTTGGGCCTGGTGTCCACCAAAACCCTCTCGCATGACCTGAACCGGTGGTGGCAGACAAGCATTCTGGGAAAGGAGGACCCGTACCTCAAGGTCGGTGAGACCAATGATCGGTCCACGGCAGGTCACAGCGAATATGTCTGGGCCCTCCGGGACATCGACTTCAAGGTCGAGCAAGGGGATGTCGTGGGCATCATCGGCAAGAACGGGGCGGGGAAGAGCACGCTCCTGAAACTCCTGTCCAAGGTGACGGGACCGACGGTGGGAACGATTCGCGCCCGCGGACGGATTGGCTCGTTGCTGGAGGTGGGAACGGGGTTCCATCCCGAAATGACCGGTCGTGAGAACATCTACATGAATGGGGCGATCATGGGCATGACCAAGAATGATATCTCCCGGAAACTGGACGAAATTGTTGAGTTCTCCGGTTGTGAAAGGTATATTGACACGCCCGTCAAGCGGTATTCTTCCGGTATGACGGTGCGTCTGGGTTTTGCGGTGGCGGCGCATCTGGAACCCGAGATTCTGGTCGTGGACGAGGTCCTGGCCGTGGGTGACGCCGAGTTCCAAAAGAAGGCCATCGGAAAGATGCAGGACGTGAGCCGTGGCGAGGGACGCACGGTTTTGTTCGTGAGCCATAACATGGCCAGTATCCGTGCGCTCTGCCACAATGGCATCCTGCTGGAGAACGGAAGCATCAAGTACACCGGCGATATCGAAAGCGTAGTCCTGGAGTATCAGCGGACGAATCAGCAGTACATTACCAGCCGGATTGACGCCCGCCTGGATCGAAAGGGGAATGGAAAACTGAAGTTGGTGGATATGCGGTTCAAGAATATTCACAACGAGGTCATTGATGGTGTCGCAATCGGCGATCCGTTCAAAATCTGTGTTACTCTGCAGAACAACGGATGGGCTACCTCGGACGAAATCCAGCAACTGAGTGTGGGCATCAATGACGAATATGGTCAACGGATTATCGTCGTCAACAATCAGTTTGTCGGAAAAGAAATCCATGTTCCGGAGGACGGCAGTCCCCTCCAGATCGAATTCCTCATCAAGAAGTGCCCCTTGGCCATTGGTTCCTATACGCTGGCTTTCTATTTGTCCGACAAATTCAACAATGTCGTGGACTGGATCGACAACATCACGACTCTCTATGTGGAAGGGGGAGATTTCTTCGGTACCGGAAAAATCAACCGTCAGGGATTGGGCCGCTTTATTACCGATTATGAGATTCAGGAAGTTTAGGCGTTTTGTCCAACGTCTGTTCGACCGTTCCGGCAATCAGTTGCTTGTGGGGACGGGGTCTGTCTGCGAATTCCCCAAGGGAGCCGTTGTCACGGATACAAAGGTCAGAATCAATGGGAACGCGAACTTGATCGTTGAACCTGGGGTATGCATACGGAATTCCTCTTTTCAGATTGATTCCGGAAGTACGGTAAGAGTATTGGCAGGTACGTGTCTGGAAAATGTCGATATCTGTGTCTGGAATCATTCGGATTTGTCTATCGGTAAAGACTGTAGGGTAAACAATGTAAATTTCGTGATTTCAAAAGGGAAAGTGTTGCTGGAAGACTGGAATGTCCTGTCGTGTGGGGGAAGGTCGGAAAAAGCCGGATTCACAATTATGGACGGATCTTTATCGGTTGGCGACCACAACCAACTTCAGAATTCCATTTGGATACGGTTTGGCGGATCCGTGTCGATCGGCCGTTATAATTGTATAAATGCCGGATCGGAAATCCGCTGTGATGAGTCCGTTCGAATAGGTTCATACAACATGGTCTCTTATGACTGCGACATTTGGGATACAAATACGCACTCCTTTTATTCATTGGAACAGAAAATGGAAATGTTCATGAAAGATTTCCCGCAAATCGGAAACGAAAGGAACAAGCCTCTTACAAAGCCGGTAGTCATCGGGGACGGGAATTGGGTTGGTAAACGCGCCTGCATTTTGAAGGGAAGTATTCTGGGCAATGAGACAGTGGTTGGAACCCGTGCGATCGTATCGAATTGTGTTGTTGGGAATGGTCAGAAGGTGGTCCCGTCAAAAAGCGAGATCAGGTCTGCGCCCCGGTAGACAGATGTCCGAATGTCACAGTGTCTGCTCATAACTGCCTATAAGGATTTTAACCATCTGGATTCGCTGATCCGGAAATATTTGGCATTGTGTGAAGGTGGGAAGGTTTTCGTCCATATCGATAGGAATACGCCATCACGGGACTATCGTTATTTGATATCCAAGTATAGCGACAGTTTGCAAGTCCGTATCTTTTCAAAGTATAGGGTATCCTGGGGTGGCTTTAATCATTTGTTGGCAGTTCTGTTTTTGATGAAACAGGCTCTGAAAGGGCATGATGTGGGCTTTTCTTTCTGTCATATTGTTTCAGGAGCGGATTATCCGATTAAAAACGATTTCTCCGTATTCGAAGAAGATGATCATATCTATATGACCTGTTCCCCGTTATCGTCAACTGCCCCCTCCATTCAACGTAGATATATTACCAAGCATTTCTTTTCTTCCCTCGGCCTCCTTTCAAAATCATATCAGCGTATTAACCGTCTGATGAATCGTTATTTAGGAGAGCGATTCCTGATTAATGAAAGAATAGGTCCCTATTCGGTCGATGATCTTTATAAGGGTATGATCTGGACTTCGATGCCTGTTTCGGCCGCACAATATGTCGCTACCTATATCAGGACACGGAGCGGAAAGGCCTTCCTGCGCGGGTTGCGGAGTTGCGAAATTCCGGAGGAGATTTTTTTCCAGACGGTTTTTATGAATTCAATCTTCAGGGATAAGGTTGTATCTGATAATCTCAGGTATACTTCCTGGGTGTTCAAGAATGGGAGTATTCCCGCCGTGTTGGACGTGGACGACTATGAAAGGATAAAGGATAGCAACTCGTTCTTTTGTCGGAAAATGGATTCCGAATCGTCAAAAGAGTTGATCCGGAAACTGGAGATCAGTTCTTTCTGATACGAGGGTTATGACTATGAGTTGTTTGTTTTCCATACTTATAGCAAACTACAATAACGGCGCATATCTTCAGGAAGCGATTGACAGCGTCCTGGCGCAGACTTATGACAACTGGGAGGTTATCCTGGTGGATGACAAGTCCATGGATGAGTCTGCGGCAATCTATGGGAAATACGTTGCCGATGACCGCTTCAAGATCTATTATAACGATGTGAATCGGGGTTGCGGCTATACAAAGCGCCGCTGCGCCGAACTGGCAAACGGAGAACTGTGTGGATTCCTGGATCCGGATGATGCTCTGCTGCCGGAAGCACTGGAAACGATGGTAAAAGCCCATGCGGAGCATCCGGAGTGCAGCCTGATCTATTCCACCTGCTACCGGTATTCCGGGGACCGGAAGGCGGAAATGCCGGTTTGGGATTTCATCGGTCCGATTCCGGAGGATTCCGATTTTTTGATTTATCGGAAGAAACTGGTGTCCCATTTCGTCTCTTTCAAACGGGCCGCCTATCATCGGACAGAAGGTATCGATCCGACACTTCAGGCGGCGGTGGACCGGGATCTGTATTACCGACTGGAAGAACAAGGTTCGATCCTGCATATCCCTGTTCCTCTATACCTGTACAGGATCAATAATGCACATTCCATCTCCATCGGTTCCGAGAAAGCAGACATGAGGGCATATTACAACTGTGTGAAGAGCGAGTTGAACGCCATCTGCCGGCGGATCGGGACGGAATTGTATCGCAAGAACGAGTCCGTTTACCAGCATTACATGCGGAAGATCCTTCGGGTATACTATACGTCCCCCCTTTTCGAAAGGAAGGATTTCCTGCGATTCGCTGCATGTTATGTGAAGGCGCTTCGTTATTCTCCCCGTGCGTTCAGCCATCTGTATAAAATTACGAAAGGACGATGAAAATCCCTGTCATTTTTGCCATTGATAAGAATGTGGTTATCCCTTGTGCCGTAACGATAACCTCCTTATTGTACAATGCGGCACGGGATACGCAGTTTGATATATTCATCCTTTGTGAGGAGGATTCGCTACCGCAGGCGGACAGGAACTTGATTTTGGAAGCATTCAAGGACAATCCTGGCGCAGCGATCCAATTTGTGGATGTCGGTGATGCCTTTTCCGATGTGCCGGAGATGAAAAGAGTCACGAAAGCGACCTATTATCGTCTTTTGATTCCGGACTTGTTCCCGCAGTTCGACAAGGTTATCTATTCAGATATCGATATCATTTTCCAGCGGGATCTGTCCACGACCTTTGAGACCTCCTTCCCGAACGATGAACTGGTTGCTGCTGTTTTGGACCTGGCTATCAATCGCGAGTATTTCTTCCCGTCCAAACTGCCCCAAAGTATCGGGAAGAGTGTCGAGGATTATTTCAATGCCGGATTCCTGATCATGAATCTGAAACAACTCCGGTTGGAGAATAAGGTCGAAGAATTCCGTGAACTATCCAAAATCAAGCATCCCCAAAACGATCAGGATGTCTTGAACATTGTCTGCAATGGGCGGGTCCAGTGGTTGGACTCATCCTATAATTTCCAGACGAACCATTACTCGAACTATATGTGGGGACGGAAAGAATCGGGGATCGATTTCTCCGGTCTCGTAAAGACGGCCACTTTACATTATACCTTCAGGAATAAGCCTTGGTGCACCCTGGAGTGTACGCTGGACGATGCTTGGTGGCATTATTACAGGATGTCTCCCGTTTTTGACAATCAGTTCTATTTCAAACGCCAATACGATCAAATCGAGGCATCTAGGAACGATTATCACAACAAATCCGCCAGAGTATTGATCGTCAATCTGCTAGGTCGTTTGAAGAAATCGTTTCTGAAGTTCTTAGGCAAGTAATCATGCAACGGCTGAAAATACTGACTCGCCCTTATTGGCACCGGAAGTATATAACGTTCCTGGAGGCAATCCATGCCAAGGATTTGCCTTTCGAGAAGACCAAAGAACTGTACTATACTATGACCGGGAAATGGTTGGATTATTCGAACCCGACAGATATCAACCAGAAACTGATGTGGTTGACCCGTTATTGGCGCCATCCCTTGAAAACAAAGTGTGCGGACAAGTATCGGGTCCGGGACTATGTGAAAGAGGTCGGACTTGAGAATATCCTGATTCCTCTGGTCGGTGTATGGGACCGGGCGGAAGACATCCCATTCAATGATTTGCCGGATCAGTTCGTGCTGAAGTGCAACCATGGGTCCGGTTTCAATGTCATCTGCCTGGATAAGAGTACGCTGGACTGGGAAAAGACGAAAAAGACCTTGAATGAATGGCTGGACACGGATTACTCGGCACTCCTTTATGAAATCCATTACAAGGATGTCCCTCGCAAAGTGGTCTGCGAAAGATACATCGGAGAGGGCGGCGTTGCGCCGACGGAGTATCAGTTCTGGTGTATCAACGGCGTTCCGGAGTCGATCCTGGCCTGTCGCAAGAATTTGGATCAGACTTACGATGCGGTTTCCTACTCTTTGACCTGGGAACGGCTGTTCGACCGCATCGGAGAGGATGAGACCGTCTTCTTGGCAAAACCGGCTTGTGGCTTGGAGCCCTTGATCGAGTATGCGAAAATACTGGCTGAACCATTCCCTTTCATCCGTGTGGATTTCTATGTGGTCGGGACAACCATTTATTTGGCAGAGATGACATTCACTCCTTCGGCCAATCTCCTGACCAATTACAAGCAGAGTTTCCTGGACCGGCTAGGTGCCAAGTTGGTTCTGCCTGCAAAATTAATGTGAATGTTAAAGTTTTCTTTCATACTTCCCTGTTTCAACGTCGGCCGCTATGTCGGCGGTTGTCTGGACAGCATCTATGCGCAAGACATGTCCGAAACCGAGTTCGAGGTATTATGCGTCAATGATTGTTCAACGGACAACACAAGGGAAGTTGTCTTGTCATATGCTGCGAAGCACGCCAACCTGACACTCATTGACCATACGGAAAACCTGACGGCCGGCGGGGCCCGGAATACCGGTATCCAGGCATCCAAGGGGGAATTCATCTGGTTCGTGGATCCTGACGATGCCATCAAGCCGAACTGTCTGCAGGAACTGTATGCGAAAGCGCGGGCGACGGGTGTCGACATCCTGTTTTTCAATTATGACGATGCGGACGAGAACCTGAAGGTACTCCGGGAAGACAAGACCTATCCCGACAGCGATGTATGCAATGGTCAGGAGTTCGTTCTTAAATATTTCAAGGACAAGTTCGCCACTTTCGGAATCATCTGGCGGGAGATTTACAGGGCCGATTTCTTGCGGGAGACGGGCATTCGGTATCCCATCATGCGGAAAGCGCAGGATGTGGTTTTCCTTTGGAAAGTGATGCTGCGGGTAGAACGTGTTTGTTCCGTTTCCAAAGCCTATTATACCTATCGGAGCAATCCTTATTCTGTAACCAAGCATCAGACCGACGCCAAAGTCGCTTTCTCCGACAGGATCCTGCGGGCGGCAGAAATCGTCCGGATGCTGGAATCGAACGAGGTGCATCCCGATCTTGCCAAGGATATGCTCCGGAGCGCCCGTTGGTGCGCGAATTCCAATCTGGAGATGCTTGAACAGATGCCGGAGGAAGAACGGGAGAGGTATTACACCGAGATGGAACAACATCGGGATGCCATTGCCGTCGTGCGGCCTTATATGAACCGGATGCATCGTTTCCTGTTTGGAATGACTCTCGGGAAACGCTTTTGGATGGCCAAATCGGCGTGGCTGTGCCGGCTTAATCAAAAGAAGCGCGCATGAAGAAGCCCTTTCTGCAAAGATTGAAGCATCGCTTGTCTCGGATATGCCTGCATCCGATCAGGGTCTTTGTGTTCCACCAGGTCAGTGACGTGTTCGATCCGGAGACTATGTGGGATTGTGACTGGACACAGACCGATGTTTTTAAACAGCGCATCCTGGCATTAAAGAAGAAATATACGTTCATCCCATTGACGGAAGTGCAACGTCATCTGGCAAAAGATAAATGGCGCTTCAGGAATTATGCCTCCCTGACGGCCGACGACGGCTGGGCTTCCCTGACCAGCATTCTTCCCTGGTTGGTGGAACAAAAGATTCCGGTTACCCTTTTCCTGAATCCTTCCTGCATGGACGGGAAACATTGGAACAGTCGCGAGACGGATCGGCTTTTGAGCAAAGATGATGTTGTCCGGATCATTGAGGAAGGGGCTCCTTATATTACTATTGCTTCGCATGGTTGGGCGCATAAACGTTCTGACCAAATGACGATGGAAGAGTTTGTTGAAAGTGTTGAACAATCCGAAAGGGTATTGGAGAAAATGCCAGCAAAAGTTCCTTTCTTCGCGTTCGTCTCCGGTCTGTTTACCAAAGTGCAGGCAGACTATTTGAGAAGCAGGGGCTTGGCCCCCGTTTTCGTGGACGGAGATGTCAACGAAAGGGATTCGGAGTCAATTCATCGATATTGCATTGATGGGGGTGTCAATCATGAATAAGGCCCAGATCATCCAACTTCCCAAGAACGGTGACCGCCGGGGGAACCTGTCGGTCATCGAGCAGTTGGACCGGATTCCGTTCAAAATCGAGCGGGCGTTCTGGATCTATGATGTTCCGGGCGGCGAATTCCGCGGCGGACACGCCTACCGGGAGGCGGAAGAGTTCATTGTCGCCCTGTCGGGCAGTTTCGACGTGGTGGTCGATGACGGGACGCGAAAGCAGGTGTTCCAGCTGAACCGTTCCTACTATGGCCTGTATATCCCGAAGCGGATGTGGCGCGGGATGGAAAACTTCTCCACCAATTCGCTGGCCCTGGTGCTGTCGTCCACGCCGTATGACGAGGCCGACTATATCCGGGATTATGAGGAGTTCAAACGGATCAAGCGATGAAAAAGGTGACGGTGGAAGATTGTCGGATCATCGACCTGGGGAAGATTGAGAACGACCGGGGGAACCTTACCGTGGTTCAGGCCCGGGAAACGGTTCCTTTCGATATCAAGCGGGTGTTTTACCTGTATGACATTCCGGGCGGTGAAGCCCGCGGGGCCCATGCGCACAAGGAATGTCACCAGTTCCTGGTGGCCGCCAGCGGCAGCTTCGAGGTCGTCCTGGACGATGGGCACGAAAAACGGACCGTGTACCTGAACCGGCCTTTCAAGGGCCTGCATATTCCGCCGGGTATCTGGGCGGCCGAGCAGGAGTTCTCCTCCGGTGCCGTGTGCCTGGTGCTGGCTTCCGAGCCCTATGAGGAGGCGGATTATATCCGCGATTATGAGGATTATCTGAAATTCGTGTCATGCAGATAGATATTGTCCCGCCCGAAGAGTACCGTCAATTGTTTCCGCATCCGCTGCATGTGTTCAATTCGGTGGACTTCACACAGTTGAACAAGGACAAGTGCTCGTCGGTGCAGTATCTTTGTTTCTCGGAGAACAAGGCGAGGATCGGGCTTTCCATGGGCGAGCGGGACGGGCTGTTCAGGTCGCCGTTTTCGGCTCCCTTCGGCGGATTCGACGCCAATCAGCCGGACCGGATCGAGTATTATGAAGAGGCGGTGAACCTGCTGAAAGGTCATTTGGCGGCGGCGGGGAAACCGCTGAAGATCGTCCTTCCGCCGACCGTTTACGGCTCCTATACCGCCAAGATGTACAATGCCTTCGTCCGGGGTGGCGCGCAGCTTCTTTTCAGCGAGCTGAACTATGCCTATGAGCTGGACCGCTTCGCGGACTACGAATCCTATCTGGACCGCAGCGCACGGAAGAATTTCCATAACGCCCGGCAGTATCCTTTCGAGTTCCTGGAGCTGGAACGGACGCCGGAGAACATCGCCCGCGCTTACGAGGTTATCCGCGCCAACCGGGAATCCAAAGGCTATGCGCTGCAAATGTCGCTGGAGAGCGTCCTGCAGACCGCCGGGGTCGTCTCGGCCGAGTTTTTCGTGATGTCCCTGGACGGGGCCGATGTCGCTGCGGCGATGGTGTATCCCGTGACGGAAGGGATCAACCAGGTCATCTACTGGGGCGACGCTCCCGGCTATACGGATTGCCGGGCGATGAACTATTTCACCTTCAAGGTGTTCGAGCACTATTACAAGAAAGGGCTCAAGGTTCTGGATATCGGACCGTCCTCGGTGGAGGGGATCCCGAATTACGGCCTGTGCTCCTTCAAGGAGAATCTCGGCTGTACGGTTTCGTTGAGGCATGTCTTCCAGCTGTAAGGCGGTTGTCCTGGTCCCTTTTGACCGGGATTTCCTGGAGCGTTCTTTCCTCTGGCTGAACGATCCGGAAATCCGTTTCCTGACGGATACGCCGGTCGTTGCCCGTGATGCGCAGGAGGCTTGGTTCGTCGGCCTTCCGTCCCGGAAGGATTACGCAGTCTGGGGCATACGGGCCGATGGAGAGCCGGTCGGCGTGTGCGGCATCAAGCACATCTGCGGCGAAGAAGGGGAGTTCTTCGGCTATTTGGGCGAGAAAGCGTACTGGGGGCGGGGAGTCGGAACCAGGATGATGGCGCTGACCGAGGAAAAGGCGCGCGAACGAAGTCTCAAGCGGCTTCGTTTGACGGTACTGAATGAGAATGAACGGGCCCTGGGGCTGTATGGGAAATGTGGTTACCGCGGTGACCGTTCGGATGAGAAATACATGTACATGAGCAAAACAGTGATGATACCCTATTGTTCATTGAAAGGAATAACGGCCTTGCATGCCGATGAAATCCATGAAGCGGTAAACCGCGTGGTGGACTCCGGCTGGTATCTGCAGGGCGTGGAGAATAAGCGTTTCGAGGAGGAGTATGCCCGCTACATCGGCACGGAATACTGTATCGGTGTGGCCAACGGCCTGGATGCCCTGACCTGGATTCTCCGGGCCTATATGGAGTTGGGCGTGATGCAGAAGGGGGACGAGGTCATCGTCCCGGCCAATACCTACATCGCCTCCATCCTGGCCATTACGGAAAACGGGTTGACGCCGGTCCTGGTGGAGCCGGACATTGAGACGCTGGAGATTGACGACCGATTGATCGAAGCGGCGATTACGCCCCGGACCAAGGCTATTATGATTGTTCATCTGTACGGCCGTTGCGCCTACACGGACCGGATTGGCGACATCTGCCGGAAACATGGCCTGAAACTTATCGAGGACAATGCCCAGGCTCACGGATGCCTCTTCCGCGGGCGCCGGACGGGCTCCCTCGGCGATGCCGCCGGCCACAGTTTCTATCCCGGCAAGAATCTGGGTGCGCTGGGCGATGGCGGAGCCGTGACGACGGATGATCCCCGGCTCGCGGAGGTCATCCGGGCGCTGGCCAACTATGGCTCGTCCAAGAAGTATGTCTTTGATTACCTGGGCCGAAACAGCCGGCTGGATGAAATCCACGCCGCCGTATTGTCTGTCAAGCTGAAGCACTTGGACGAGGATAACGCGCTTCGCCGCCAGGTTGCCCGTTACTATCTCGAACACATCGACAATCCGGCGATCATACTACCGTCGGTGCCGGACTGGGACGCGAACGTGTTCCATATCTTCCCGATCCTGTGCGAGCGGCGGGACGAACTGCAGCAATACCTGAAGGACAACGGTGTCCAGACGCTTATCCATTACCCGATTCCGCCCCACAAGCAGAAGTGCTATGCCGATTGGAACGGGTGGTCTTTCCCGGTGTCCGAGAGGATCCATCGGGAGGAACTGAGCCTTCCGTTCAGCCCGGCCTTGACCATGGACGAGATCCGGACCGTTGTCGATTTACTGAATCGTTGGAAATGAGTGCAGCGCCGTTAGCATCCATTGTCGTCACGACCTATAACCAGGAACAGTCGCTCCCGGTGACCCTGGACTCGCTGCTGGCCCAGAAGACGTCCTTTCCCTTCGAAATCGTCGTTGGAGAGGACTGCTCCAAGGATGGCACCCGCGCTGTCCTCGCAGACTATGCGCAGCGCTATCCGGAGGTGATCCGGCCGGTTTACAATGAGCACAACCTGGGCATTCTCGGGAACTATGTATCCACCCTTCGCCAATGCCGGGGAAAGTACATTGCCGGTTGTGCGGGTGACGATTTCTGGAACGATGCGGAGAAACTTCAGCTGCAGGTGGACATCATGGAGAACGATCCGGAGATCGGACTTGTCTATACGGATGTGCTGATGGACTCCGTGGCGACAGGGGAAAAGTTTGTCCGGAAGTGCAAAGACCCGCAGGGAGATACTTTCACCCAGTTGCTGCACGGCTGTTTCATTACGGCCCCGACGGCTTGTTTCCGGGCGAACCTGCTGGAACATGTCGATTTCGACGAGTTTCAGCGGTTGGGCTTCATTATGGAAGATTATCCGATGTGGCTGACATTCAGCCTCCATACGAAGTTCTTCCATCTAAATCTGCCGACCGTGACCTACCGGATTGAGCGGAAGTTCATCAACGACGCGCGGGAAGTGGGAATCCACGCTTGCAAGTTTGACGAAGGAACGACGGCCATCCGGATCCATTTCCGGAACAAGTTTCCGGACCGGACGCCTTTAACCGTGGAGGAAATAGAAGACACTCACTACAAGATCGGTTATCTCGCCGGCTTGAACATGAATGACCGGAAATTCGCAAAGGATTATGTGGACAAGGTCCACAACCGCACGGTGTATGTGAAACGCCTTTCCCGGATTTGCGCCTCACCGGTCCTGTTTTGGCTTTACCAGACTTATCGCAGGCTGACCGGCAAGACCCGGACCCCGCTGCAAATGTATTTCGGACAATAGCCAATATGGATTGGGAAGCACTCCGTCCGAAGTTTTGGGAATTCATTCGTTTCTGTATCGTCGGCGTCCTGGCTACGGCGATTCATTACGGCGTTTATCTCCTGTTGATACATCTCTTCCCTGATAAGGGTGGGTGGTGGACCAATACCTCCTACACGATAGGGTATTTGACGGGTTTTGTCTTCAATTTCATCCTTTCGGCCTTGTTCACCTTCCGCGAGCGGATGACTGTGGGGAAGGGGATAGGTTTTTCTTTGAGCAACCTGGTCAACTATGGCCTTCATATCCTGTTCCTGAACCTGTTCCTTTGGATGGGAATGGCGGAACAGTGGGCGCCGATTCCAGTATATTGCCTGGTTGTCCCCATCAATTTCGTCTTGGTTCGATTTGTATTTAAAAAGGTAAAATAATGGTGCTGAACATTGTCATTCCTTGCTATAATGAAGAAGCCGTCTTGGCGGAAACCAATCGTCAGTTGACGGAATTGATCGATACCTGGATTTCCCAAGGTATTTTGGATGAGTGTCGGATTTTGTATGTCGATGATGGCAGCAAAGACCGGACTTGGGAGATTATCGAGTCCCTTCAGAAAGAGAGTCCTTATGCCCATGGCTTGAAACTGGCCCATAATGTGGGGCATCAGCATGCCTTATGGGCGGGGTTGATGCATTCCGTCGGTCAGTGCGATGCTGTGGTGTCCATCGATGCGGACCTGCAGCACGATATCCGGGCCATCGAGGAAATGATTGCCGCCTATCGGGACGGCTGCGAAGTCGTATACGGCGTGAGGAACGACAGGGCGACGGATTCGACCTTCAAGAAAAAGACCGCGTTGGGTTTCTACACTTTGATGCAGAAGATGGGGGTGGACGTGATTCCGAACCATGCCGATTTCCGACTCCTGGGCTCCCAGGCACTGGCGGCGCTGTCCCAGTATCCGGAGCGGAATCTGTTCCTGCGTGGAATGGTCCGCACGCTGGGATTCAAGGAGAGAATCGTCCATTTCGAATGTCATGACCGCTTCGCAGGAGAGTCGAAGTACACCCTCCGCAAGATGCTCAACTTCGCCATTGACGGGATTACTTCTTTCTCAGTCCAACCTTTGCGGGCGATCTCGTTGTTAGGATTTATCGTGATGCTGATGGCCTTATGCGCAGGGGTTTACGCGCTCGTTGCATATTTTTGCGGTAAGGCCATCCAAGGATGGACATCCATCTTGCTGTCTATCTGGTTCCTGGGCGGAGTGCAACTCCTTTGCATCGGCGTCATAGGAGAGTATGTAGGTAAGAATTATATTGAGGTGAAACGTCGTCCTCGTTACATGGTCGAAAAAGAAATCTGAGTTGATATGAATAAAAAAAAGCATTCTGGTTCTGGATGGTATCAGTGGGCCTTTTGGACGGTATTGATCTGTTTCCTGGTGCTTTGTGTCTTTTTTATGGTTCACAATGCCCAGTGGCTCATGGGGGATGAGGCCATCGTCTTCAGCCGGACGGGCATGGGGAAGCCTTTCAGTTTTTCGGGCTTTGATGGAATGATCGAGTCCTATGGACGCCTGTATCCTTTCGCTTATACTTTCTATAACCTATTGCTGCTTTTTACGGATGGATATGTTTCTCCAAAGGCAGTCTATGTGTTCCAGGGAATATCATTGTCCGTCTTCGCCGTCTTTTTTGCGCTGCTAGCCCTACGTCTGCTTAGGGATAAATCCAATCCTTGGAAACTGGCGACAGCATTCTTCTTTACGGCCATCTGTGTTTTCCGTGTCTATACGGAGTTTATCACGTGCTATACCGGCATGTGGATCGTTTTCCTGTTTCTCCCCATTTTCATGTTTTTCACATGCCGCTTCATGGAGTCTGAGCACTGGGGAGATGGCGTTATCGCTCTGTTGTCAATCACATACATCATTTATTGTTACGAAACGATTTTCGTGATTCCACTGGCTTTAGGTATGGGTGAACTGTTGTTCCGTTATCGGAGGTTGACTTCGCGCAAAAGGGTATTTTGTCTGTTGCTTTCGGGAAGCGGCCTTCTCTTCCTTGTCTTGTATGCGATACTGGTTCTTCCCAAAGCCCATCAGTTCTATCATCATTACGGGGATACGACATTCCTTCAGAATGCCTTCAAAATGTTTTTTGCAAACAAACTGTACTGGCTGGCATCCGTTGTCCTTGTTGTCAGATTCATCGAGGTCGTTTTCAAAAAGAAGCCTTATTCCTTTTTCGATTCCCTTTTGCTTTCGTCTTTCGCCTATTTTTTAGGTGCGGCCGTATTGAAGTTGGATTACACTTACTACTATAATGTCGGTGCCCTGATCGGATTGACGGCCTCCCTGTATCATCTGAAGGAATGGCTGAGACCGGAATGGCTTTGTATACTCATGGTGGCATTCGCCCTTTTCTATGGGCGGAAAATGCCGAGGGTCATCCGCCGTTTCGAAAGAGAGCGGACGGAGGTCAGCACGCAGATGGGCATTCTCTCCACGTACTTGGATGAACAAGAATCCGTTTACTGGTATGAACCGATGACGGATGATTTGAAAGTGGATTACCTGGATTTCCGGGAATCGGCTAAAATGACGGTAGAGGCTTATCTGGGATGGATGAGAAAAGGCGAAGTCTCCCTCGAACGGAAACAGTCGTTTGACGGAAGTGACGGAATCTGGCTGGTGTATTCAGGGAAACATGGAGAGATTCCGAAAACACCCGAAGAACTGGCTCGGTACGAAAGGGTGTTCGCCACATCATTGATTTACGGATATCAGTGCGAATGACTGCTATCGGTAAAGCCGTCCTCTTGGTTTGCTTCAACCGCCCCGACCACGTCCGCCGGGTCCTGTCCGCCATCCGCGATGCCCGGCCAGCTGCATTGTATGTTTTCCAGGACGGCGCCCGGGATGGAAATGCCCGCGATGTGGAAAAGTGTGCCGAGGTCCGGGCCGTGGTGGAGGAGTTGGTCGATTGGGACTGCGATCTGCACACCAACTATTCGGACGTCAATTACGGCTGCGGTGCCGGGCCGATGACGGGTATCGACTGGTTCTTCAGCCAGGTGGAAGAGGGAATTGTCATGGAGGACGACTGCCTCCCGCACCCCGATTTCTTCGGTTATTGCTCCGAATTGCTGGACCGCTACAGGGATGATCCTCAGGTCATGTACATCAGCAGTACGCTGTATGATGACCGATGGAAATGCGAGGCTTCCTATGACTTCTCGCATTATATGATTACGGGTGCCTGGGCCTCCTGGGCACGGGCCTGGAAGGGCTTCGACCTGGACCTGCTGACCCTGGATGCGAAGAAGTTCCGCCGGCACTGCAAGAAACTGCTGTACAGCCCCGTGGAGGCCGACTGGTGGTACTTCAAGGTGCTGGAAATCCAGCGCGATAAGGAGAAAAAGAGCTACTGGGACTTCCAGATGCAGATCCATCTTTTCAAGAACTCCGGCCTCACCATCCACCCGCGGGTGAACCTCGTGAGCAACATCGGTTTCGATGGGGAGGGGACCCATACGCTTGGGAATGAAAGCGGAATGGGAGACCGTCCGGTTTATGACATCCTGCCGCTCACACATCCGTCGGAGATGAAGGTCGATACGCAGCGGGACTATCTCTGTTTCGCTAAATCGCATTCGCGGGGCCGCGTCAAGGATACCGTCTCCCGCATTTACAAATCAATGCTTTTCGACCGTGGCGCCCTACATGGTGCGCTGATGGCTTATAAGAAACTGAAGCATGGGTGATAAGATCCGCGTCCTGTCGGTATGTACGTCCGATTCTTCGGGCGGCGCTGCCCGTGCGGCCTACCGGATACATCTGGCCGTTCAGGAATTCGGTATCGACAGCCGGATGTTCGTCAAGAATAAGGGCACTTCGGATGACCGGGTCTCCTCCGTAGAAGATTTTGTGCCGCACAATGCCTTGTACCGGGCCTTTGACTGGGTGCGGAACAAGGTGAAGAACAAGTGGCAGCATTACCAGTGGGGGAAGTACCCGAAGAAAAGTCCCTATTTCATGTCAGACTTGCGGTCGACGGATATCGGCGGTGCTTTGCAAAAACTGGATTACGACATCCTGCACCTGCATTGGGTGAACCTCCGTTTCCTGCCGTTGGACAAACTTCCGAAAGATAAACCGATTGTCTGGACGCTTCACGACAGTTGGCCCTTCTGCGGTATTTGCCATGTGCCCATGGATTGTACCCGCTATCAAGGCGAATGCGGCTGCTGCCCCCAACTTGGGTCTGCAAAGATGGATGATTTGAGCCATCAGGTCTGGAAGGATAAACTACGCCTGTTCAAGGACTTGGATCTGCATATCGTTGCTCCCAGCCATTGGCTGGCCGATTGCGCCCGGAAAAGTACTTTGTTCAAGGACCGCGACATCCGCGTCATCCCGAATTGTCTGTATACGGACATTTTCTGCCCGGGGGACAGGGTGGAGGCATGCCATCGGTTCGGACTGGATCCGGCAAAGCGTCATATCCTTTTCGGGGCGATGCAGGCGGTCGAAGACAAGAACAAAGGTTTTGATTATCTGGTCCATGCGCTGGAGCAAATCGGCCCTGAACTCTCTGCTGATACGGACCTTGTCGTGTTTGGAACGTCCAGGCCCATTGCGGTCGAGATCGGAGGCCTCAAGGTGTCAAGCCTCGGACTTCTGAGTAATCAGGAAGATATTGTACGCGCATATCGGGCTGCGGATGTTACCGTAGTCCCGTCTTTGAGTGAGAACCTCAGCTGCACCATTATGGAAAGCATGGCCTGCGGCACGCCAGTTGCGACCTTCGCCATCGGCGGGAACGGGGATTTGATTGACCATCAGGTCAATGGTTATCTGGCGCACGAAAAGGACTGTAAGGACCTGGCCCAAGGTATTCGCTGGTGTTTGGACCATGCGCAGACTCTCGTCCCTGCTGCGCTGGAAGGAATTCACGAGAATTATACACCGGTGGTCGTAGGGAAGGCATATGCCGGGGTGTATCGTTCATTCATCGAAAAGCCATAATTTTACATTGATGTAACTTACATTCATGTAAAATTCATATCTTTGTAAAAATATAAAAGATGGACTCACCCTTCCAGTTTGGTACACTGGCTACCGACAAGCATTTCATAGACCGCGTGGAGGAGCGGGCGGAACTGAAGCAGATGCTCTCGTCGGGCATCCATGTGACGCTCATATCTCCGCGTCGTTGGGGAAAGTCGTCGCTGGTCAAGAAAGCGATGGACGAATTGTCGACGGAACGGAAGGATATCCGTGTCTGTTATCTGGACGCATTCAGTATCAATACGGTCGATGAGTTTTACGAGTCTTTCGCCGCGGGGGTCATCTCGTGTACTTCCAACAGGGTCGAAAAGGCGTTGAAAGACGCCCGGCAGTATCTGGGGGGATTGATTCCGGGCATTTCCATCAGTGACGGGCTCAATGACATCCTGTCTGTCAACCTCCGTTATCAACCCCAGGACCGGGACAAACAGGAACTGTTGAACCTTCCGGAAAGAATCGCCCAAGACAAGGGAATCAGGATTGTCATCTGTATCGATGAGTTCCAGCAACTTGCGAATTTGAACGGATATTCTGAACTTGAGGGGAAGATGCGGTCCGTCTGGCAGCACCAGACGCATGTTTCCTACTGCTTTTACGGGAGTAAAAAGCATATGATGCTGGATATCTTTGGTGATTCCCAAAAGCCTTTCTACCGTTTTTCCAACATCATGTTCATGCCCAAGATCAAAAAGGCCGATTGGATACCTTTCATTGAACACGGCTTTGTCTCTACCGGCAAGGTCATTTCCCGGGATCAGGCAGAGCGGATCTGTGATGTGACCGATTGCCATTCCTGGTATTTGCAGCAACTGTGCTATTTCGTCTGGTATGCGACGGATAAGACCGTTACGGAACCCATTCTGGACGCCAGCGTGCAGCGTCTGGTGGATACCAATGCGCCGATGTTCATCAGTGACACGGAAAAATTGACCCCCAGCCAACGGGAAATGCTCAAGGCCATCGCTTCCGGCGAAACACAACTGACATCGGAAAGCGTGCTTTCCCGATATCGGCTGGGTAATCCGAACACCATCGTCCGGAACAAGAAATCATTGCAGGAGAAATCGTTCATCGAGCAGGACGGTGGTGACTTGGTTATCTCTGACCCCGTTTTCCTGCTGTGGTACAAGGCACTTATATCCTGATCCCTGAATAGTTGAGATGAAAGTCGCTTTCTTTATAGGCCGCCTGAGCCGGGGCGGGATGGAGACGCTCGTGTTAGATACATTCCGTAAGCGGGATGTCGCGCCTTTCGATTGTATCCTTGTCTATCGGAACGATGGTGAACTGACGGAGGATTATCGTGCTACGGGGGTTCCGATGTATCGGATAAAACCAACGGCCAACTTCTTCCGTTATGTCCTCGACCTAAGTCGGTTGTTGAAACGGGAAAAAGTGGATATCCTCCATACGCAGACCGTCGTGAACGGCTTGATTGGAGTCGTGTGCAAACTTTTTTCCGGAGTTCGCCTGGTGTCATCGTTTCATGGGTTTCTGTCGAAATTCAAATACAAGGTTTACACGCATGTCATCATGTGGAATGCAGACGCTTCTGTGTTCGTGAGTGATTATGAACGGGAATGGTATTTAAACCATATCCTGTTTGCACCCAAGAAACGTAGTCATGTTGTGTATAACGGCATTGATTTTACTAAATTCGACAAGCATGATTCCGTTCCGGAGTTTCTGGATAATGCCGGTTCCTCCATGCCGGGTTCCCTGAAATTGTCAATGGTCGGGAATTTTGTCAGCGGAAGGTCTCAGTTATTCCTCTGCCATGCTCTCAAAGCGTTAAGAGACAGGGGTGATTGCCCTTTCGTCTTTTTCTTTATCGGAAAACAATCCGAGAAAGAACCTGAGAGATATGACGATTGTTACCGGTTTTGCAAAGATAACCGCTTACTGGATACGTCCGTTTTCTTCCTGGGTGGCCGTGGAGATATCCCGTCTGTTCTGCCCCATCTGGACGGTTTCGTCTATTGTACGGAGTGCGACAGTTTTGGAATAGCAGTCGTGGAGGCCATGGCTGCCGGTATCCCGGTGATTGTCAATGATTGGGAAGTTATGAAGGAAATCAGTGACAACGGGGAGTTCGCCTCTTTATACAAGACGCTGGATGTGGAAGATTGTGTCGATAAAATAGTGGAGTTGGGAGAGCATCTTGATGAAAGGAAGAAGAAAGCGGAGACCGTCGCCGGAATCGTCCGGAATCGTTTTAGTATCGAGAATCATATCCGTATACTGGATGCAGTGTATGAATCTGCGATGTCAAGATCATAACCAGCAAGAATGATGAAGGAGCGTTTGAAGGAAATAAGCGGCGATTGGCTGATTGAAGCGAAAAGGGCCCGGCAGAGGAGACGGGAGATCAACGCATTCCGCGATCCTCGACGTGTCGCAATTGCCAACCAATATCCCCTGACCCAACAGCAGCAGGAACAGATCGACGAATTGTTCAGGAACAACTATGGGCAGACTGTCGATTATGTCTGGCATCGGAATTATGCCGCCCATGCCGGACGTTTCGACTGCCGGTTTATCCCTGGAATTTTATACATCCCTGAGTTCGAGGCATTTGCAAACCAGGACAAGAGTTATGTAACTGCGTGTAACGACAAGAATTTTCTGGGTCTGATTGCCAGTGCCGTCGGTGTGACGATGCCCGGGACCATTGTCTCCTGTACCAATGGAATCTTGCGGGATGGGGAGAATAAACTCATCACTCCTGTTGCTGCCGAGAGTTTGGTGAATCGTGCGAAACCTTGTTTTTTCAAGCCTACGACGAACAGCAGTTCAGGCAAGGGATGTCGGATTATCCGCGAGGATGATTCCGTGCGCTTTACCCGTAACGCCCTTGTACTTGGCGGGACGGGGACGACTCTTGGTGAGAATGATTTCTCTGTCCAGGATTTGATTACCTGTCATGAAAGCATTCAGGCGCTGTACGCTGGAAGCGTAAATACGTTCCGCATCATATCTTATCTTTGGAAAGGCGGAATCGAGGTGATGCCGGCCATTATCCGTATCGGAAGAGGCGGGAAGTATCTGGATAATGCCCACCAAGGGGGAATGTTCTGTGCTGTCCATGAAGATGGCTCCATGGGGGATTGGGCGGTAACGGAGTTTAACGAGCAGTTTAAGGAGCATCCGGATACTCATACGGTATTCGCCTCGCACCATCTGGAATATGTGGATCGTATTATACGGGCAGCCAAACGAATGCATGCTGCAATTCCTCAGTTGGGCGTTGTGAACTGGGATTTCACGCTGGATGAAGGAGGAAACCCTGTATTGATCGAAGCCAACTGCAACAATGGAAGCATCTGGCTTCCCCAGATGGCCCATGGTGTCGGCGTTTTTGGTGAACGCACCGCGGAGGTGTTGCAATGGATACGGTTTATGAAAAAACTCCGGCCCCATGAACGACCTCGTTTCGTGGGAGGATACGTGGAATAAAGATATGTCGAGAGTCATCCTTTTATGAAATTGTCAATCATCACCATCAACCGCAACAACGCACCCGGCCTGGAAAAGACGATGCAAAGCGTCCTTTCCCAGACCCGGACGGATTATGAATACGTCATTGTGGACGGGGCGAGTACGGATGACAGCGTAACCGTTATCAAGCGTCTGGCACCTGCCTTCGGTGACCGGCTGAAGTGGATTTCCGAGCCGGACAAGGGTATCTACAATGCCATGAACAAGGGCATCGGGATGGCGACGGGGGAATATATCCAGATCCTGAATAGCGGGGACAGTCTGGTTTCGCCGGATGTGGTGGAAAAGATGTATGCCGCTTTGGAAAAAGAGAACTTCCCGTCCATTCTGTACGGCAACATGCTCAAGGATTTTCCGGACGGGCATGTCCATCGGGACAAAGGTTTTGCCGGTGAGGATATCACGTTGCTGGGTATGTACATCGGGACCCTGAACCATTCCCCGGCCTATATCCGGCGGTCGCTGTTCGACAAGTACGGCCCCTACGACGAGTCCCTGAAGATCGACTCGGACTGGAAATGGTATCTGCAGGCCATCGTTTTCGGGGAAGAGAAGCCGGTGTATGCCGACATCGATGTCACCTTGTTCGATATGACCGGCATCAGCGAAACCAATACGGCGCTTACGAAGGCCGAAAGGGAGCAGGTCCTGCAGGAACTGGTCCCTCCGACGGTCCTGGCGGATTATGACGCCTGGGTCCCCTCCATCCGGCAGATGCGGCGCATCAAGCGGCATCCCTGGGCCTACAGAGTCGTTTGGTTTCTGGAGCGGGTCCTGTTCAAGATCGAGAAACGCAAAGACAAGAAGGTCAACGGATGAAACTATCCATCGTCGTACCAGTCTACAATGTCGAGGCATTCCTGAAAAAATGTGTCGACAGCCTGCTTGCCCAGGACCTGCCCAGGGAGGAATACGAGATTATCCTGGTCGATGACGGCTCCACGGATGGCAGTGGCGCACTTTGCGACGCCCTTGCGGCGGTGCAGGGAAATATCCGCGTCATCCATCAGCAGAACCGGGGACTGAGCGGAGCCCGGAATACTGGTATTGCTGCGGCGGAAGGGGAGTATATCCAGTTCGTAGATTCGGACGATTATCTGTGTCCGAATGTCTTGGGCATTCTGATCAAGCAGATGGAAGACCAGGATCTGGATATCCTCCGTTTCAATTACCAGAACGTGAACATGGTCGGCGAAGTATTCGAGCCGAACAAGTACGGCAAGCCTTTCGTGGATTACTCCGATCAGGTCTGTAACGGAGAAACATTCCTTAACGAGCGTTTGGGGTATGCCTGCTATGCCTGCCAGTTTGTCGTCAAATCCAATATGCTCCGGAAAGAAGGGAACGGGTTCAAGGAGGGCATCTATTTCGAGGATATGGAATGGACCCCAAGAATCTTGCTTCAAGCCCGGTGGGTCGCTTCTACATCCACGGTTGTTTACAACTATCTGTATCGGTCAGATTCCATCGCCAGGAATATCGATCTTGAGAAAAGGAGAAAAGCCATTCAGGATAAGCTGGCCATTTTGGGTGGATTTGTAGAATTGAGACGACAAATCCAGGATGACAGGTGGTTTAAAGGGATGGCTTCTCAGAGTGCTTTGTCCATCTTGGATACCGTGGGCCGTTTTTTTTTCGCGGAACGAAAGAAGTATATCCATGCCCTGAAGGGGGTGGCGTTCCCACTTTCACCATATCATGCGACAAAGTCGGCCAAGCAAAAGATTTGGCTGGCCAATGTCTGTCCATCGTTGGTGTGCAAGTTGTATCGAAATAAAGGAAAACAATAGAATGCCATCCTTCAGTTTATGAGGAATCCTCTTAAAAATGCGCTCTATGCGCTCAAATATAACCGGAAGCATTTGGTGTACGCAATGCTTCACCGTTTTTCATGGCTGTTCCCCAACGATGAACGGTATCTGAAACTGTATTACAAATACATCATGGACAGGCCTTTGGATCTGGAGCATCCGACGACCTTCAATGCGAAGCAACAGTGGCTGAAACTGTACAATCGGAAGGAAATCTATACGACGATGGCCGATAAAGTGGCTGTCAAAGACTATGTGGCTGGTATCATCGGCCCCGAATATGTCATTCCCACCCTGAAGGTTTGGGACAGACCCGGCGACATTGACTTTGATGCCCTTCCCGAGCAGTTCGTACTAAAGACGAACAATGACGGCGGGTGCAATGGGGTTGTGGTTTGTAAAGATAAAAAACGCCTGGATAAGCGCAAGGCGCTCAAGGAACTCCGGCATTCCTTCTATTTCCGGAACCCCTACCTGAAAGCGCGCGAATGGCCGTACAAGAATATCCGGAAACGCGTCTTTGCCGAGAAATACATGGAGGATACACGCCTGAAGGAACTCCGGGATTACAAATTCTACTGTTTTTCCGGAGAACCGAAAATCCTCCTGATCGTGACCGGAAGGGGCTCCAAGGGAAGGACTTGTTTCGATTATTATGATGAGCATTTCAATCATCTGGATCTCCAGCAGGGGAATGTCCCTGCGCCTGTTCCCCCGGAGAAACCGGAAAGTTACGAGAAGATGAAACGTCTCGCCGAGGTCCTTTCCCGGGATATTCCCTTTGTCCGGGTGGACTTCTATGAGGTGGACGGACATCCTTATTTCGGGGAGTTTACTTTTTTTGACAGTGGCGGAACCGCTGCTTTCCAGCCCGATGAGTGGGATGATATCCTCGGCTCCTGGATTCAGCTTCCTTCCAAACAAGAACAGCATCGAAAATGAAACTTTTGATTACCGGCGGCGCCGGATTCATCGGCAGCAACCTGTGCGAGCACTTTGTCGGGAAGGGTCACGACGTGACCTGTCTGGACAATCTGTCCACCGGGTTTCTGCATAATATCGAGCCCTTGATGGCGGCTCCGAACTTCCGCTTCATCCAAGGCGACATCCGCGACCTGGCCACATGCCGTGAGGCGGTAAAGGGATGCGACGTCGTGCTCCACGAGGCGGCTCTGGGCTCCGTGCCCCGCAGCATCAACGACCCCATCAATACCAATGCGAACAACATCGACGGATTCCTGAACATGCTGGTCGCGGCGCGGGACGAGGAGGTGAAACGCTTTGTCTATGCTGCCAGTTCCTCCACTTACGGGGACAGCAAACAACTTCCCAAAGTCGAGCATAACATTGGCCGGCCGCTCTCTCCGTATGCCATCACCAAGTTCGTCAACGAGCTATATGCCAATGTGTTCTCCTCCCTGTACGGGCTGGAGACCATCGGCCTGCGCTACTTCAACGTGTTCGGCCGGCGGCAGGACCCCAACGGTGCTTATGCCGCGGTCATTCCGCTCTGGGTGAAGGCGCTGATCCATCACGAGTCGCCGTTCATCAACGGGGACGGTTCCTATTCCCGGGACTTCACCTACATCGATAATGTCATCCAGGCCAATGAGTTGGCGGCCACGGTGTCCAAGGAGGAGATCGCTGACCGGTGGGCCCTTTACAATCATAGTCTTCCCGAGGGAGCCCCGAAGGACCTGGTGTTCAATGTCGCCTATGGCGGCAATACGACGCTCCTCGATCTGTACGACTGCCTGAAAGAGAATCTGGCGAAGTTCGATTCTCAGATTGCTGACATCGAACCCGTATTCCGGGCGAACCGGGCAGGGGACATCCCGCATTCGCAGGCTTCCATCGAGAAAGCCCGGAAAGTGCTGGGATATCAACCTAAGTTTGATGCACGGGCCGGCTTCGCCGCCGCCTGTGAGTGGTATTGGAACAATATCCGATGAAAGTCCTTTTTGTCGCCAGTGGGAACAAGGCGGGCGGAAAGGTTAGTGCCTTTGTCCAATCGCAGTTTGACTCCTTGAAGAAAGAGGGGATGGAGATGATTCTGTTTCCCGTGGTGGGTCACGGCTGGAGAGGGTATCTGCGCAATTTCCGCAGGCTTCGGAAATTGATCCTGAAAGAGAAGCCCGACGTGGTTCACGCGCACTACTCTACCTGCGGTTACCTGGCCGCTTTGGCCGCAATGGGCCAGAAGACAAAGAAGGTCGTGTCCATCCTGGGGAGTTTCCCGACGGAAAGCCGCAAACTCAAGTTTGTCCGTTTCTGCATAGACCACGTTTGGCATGCCACTATCGTCAAGTCGGAACGGACCAGGGCCCAGTTGGACCGGAATCTGCCCGTCATTCCCAATGGGGTGGATCTGGATTTATTCCCGCTTATTCCTCAGGAAGAGGCGAGAAGGAAGGTGGATTTTGCAGGCGGTCAGAAATACGTTATCTTTGTATCCGATCCGTCCCGACCGGAAAAACAGTTTGGCCTGGCCCAGGCTGCCGTGGAACGGTTGGATGATAAAGCAGTCCATTTGGTGCCGGTATTTAACAAGCCTCACAAGGAGGTTGTGGATTATATGTGTGCGGCCGACGTACTGATCATGACTTCCAGCAATGAGGGGTCGCCCAATGTCATCAAGGAAGCCATGGCCTGCAATTGTCCCATTGTCGTGACCGATGTCGGGGATGTCCGCTGGGTGACGGACGGTGTGGACGGAACTTATGTTTCGCGGTCGTCCACGCCGGAAGATCTGGGCTGTCTGCTGATGAAGGCTTTGGCTTTCGGTGGCAGGACGTGCGGCCGGGATAGGATTCAGGAGTTGGGGCTGACCTCTGACAGGGTAGCCCATAGAATTATGAACATTTATTCTGCATAAGAGAATATGGTCCCTTATTTCCCGAAAAGGATAGCGGAACGTGCCATTGCCATTTATCTGATATCGTTGGCAATCGTATCTGCTGTTTTCTTCCGATATATCATGTTATGGTGGTATATCGTACTAGGCATTACGTGGGTTGTCGCCTTTTTTACCTTGACGGAGAAATGGAGCCGGGAATGGAGAACAGTCTCTGAGAAGACTTATCTCAGATACTTGTTCCTGGCTGCTGTCATCATACGGCTGACGTGGGTCATCATCTCCTATTTCGTATACAAGGAGTGGACAGGTATTCCTTTCGAATATGGGGCGCTCGATGCAGTTGGATATCATGAAGAAGCGGTTTGGTTCGCCGGATCGGATTGGGCTACTATCTGGGATGCCTATTTCGGCAGCGGATTCCATGGATTTTCAGATGTCGGATATCCTTTTTATCTAGGCATTATCTATCGGATATTTGGCCCAGTCATCATTATTCCACGCATTATCAAGGTTTTCATCAGTGCCTATACCTGCATATTATTGTACCGGGTAACCTCGCGGATCATTGGGGAGGATATGGGCCGTCTTGCCGGAATTATCTGTGTCCTGATACCCAACCTTGTCATTTATTGCGGTTACCACCTGAAAGAAACGGAGATGGTTTTCCTCGAAGTGCTGTTCTTGGAACGGGCAGATCACATGCTGCGCACTTCCAAGATGACATTTTGGGATGTTTTCGTGCCTTCCCTCCTGGCGTTGAGTATGTTCTTTTTCAGGACGGTGTTAGGTGCCACGGCGGCTTTTGCTCTGGCAACGGGCGTGCTTTTATCCAATTATCCTTCCATGAAACGGGGGTTACGGCGTGCCAGTCTGGTTGGATGGGGCATTCTTTGTGTTGCAGTCGTCGGTGGGGGATCCCTGATGACGGAGATTGAATCCTATTGGGAGGACAGGGGAGACAACGTTGCGAGTCAACGGCTTCAGCAGACGGCTCGTGGAAATCAGTGGGCGCAGTATGCGACGGGGACCGTTATGGCGCCGATGGTTTTCGTCCTTCCATTTTCCACGATGATCAATGTGGATGAACAGTATGCCCAACAGACAAAGCATTCCGGCAACTATGTCCGAAACTTCATGGGCTTTTTTGCAATACTGGCTGTCTATGAAGCCATCCGGCGGAAAAAGTGGAGAGATCTGGCATTGCCCTTGGCCTTTGTCGCCTCCTATTTGGGTGTCGTGTCGGTAAGCGGATTCAGTAATTCGGAACGATTCCTGTTACCGGGTTTGCCACTGTTGATTCTTCTATGGACTTATGGCATTACGACCTTGCGGAAACAGACTTTCAAAATGTTTGCTCCCTGGACGATTGTGGTTGTCTTGATGGAAGTGGGCTGGGCTTTCTTCAAGTTGGGAAGCCGTGGCTTGTTTTAACGGAAAGAAATGGGACGGCTGAAAGAGTTCTTCCTGATTAACGGGGTTTATCCGGTTTCAGACGTGTTGTTCCACACGCATGTTTCCAAGTGGTATTCAGCCATTGGCAAGATGCTCGTATGGACACCGGAACGAGTATTGGCATGGCAGACGGACAGAATGAAAGCACTGGTGGCAGATGCCTATCAGTACTCGCCCTATTATCGTCGCCTCTTTGATTCTCTCACCCTAAAGCCCGAGGATATCCAATCCTTACAGGATTTGGAAAAGATACCGCCGCTCACGAAAGATATCATCCGTGAGCATTATGACGAAATCCTTCTTCAAGGGAAGCCCGGTCTGCATTACCGGCACACTTCTACCGGCGGTTCGACCGGAAATCCCACCCGGTATGTGAAGGACAACGACTCCTGGGGCTTTGACAACGCCTTCAATTTCCGGATGTGGAAACAGACCGGCTATCGCCTTGGCGACCGTTTCCTGGCCCTGGGCAGTTCTTCCCTGTTCCCGACGACAAAGAGGTCCGTCTTGCATGACCTGTATTATGGAATCCGGGGGAAGATCCCATTCAATGCCATGAACCTGTCCGCGGAACGGTTGGCAGAATGTGTGGACCTCATCCGTAGAAAGAACATCCACTACATTTATGGGTATGCCTCTTCGATTTTCCTGTTGGCCCGCTATGTGGAGGAGCATCATCTGGAGAACACCATCCGGATCAAAGCCTGTTTTCCGACTTCGGAGATTCTCACTGATGCGTACCGGAGTACGATGGAAAGGGTGTTCGGCTGTGTCGTCTCCGACATGTACGGTGCCCATGACGGTGGCATTGTCGCCCATTGCATCAAGGGTGGTTACAAGGTAGGATACAATTGTATCGTCCAGATTGAGGGAGGAGGCAAAAGCGGTCCCGCTTTGTTAACCGATGTCACGAATACGGCTTTCCCTTTTATCCGTTACAAATTAGGTGATGAACTGGTTTTGGGGAACGGTTATTCGGACTATTTCAATGGGCAGGTGTTGGACAGGGTGACCGGACGTACCTCGGATGTCATCGAACTGGAAAACGGACGGATACTTACCGGCCCGGGATTCACGGTCCTTTTCAGTAAACTGGACGTCCAGGGATACCGGATCTATAAGAGTGGGTATCTGGAAATAACGGTTGAGGTTGTCAAGGGAAAGAGTTATACGGAGAAGGAGGAGAAACTGGTGATTGACACCATGCACAAGCATGCCGGGGAGGATTGTAGTGTCAAGGTCGTATATGCCGAACGGTTGCAGAACCGAGTAAACGGGAAGAATCTGTTTTTCCTCAATGAAAAAGTAAGTGTCCCGCAATGAGAATCCTTGTTTATCTGGGCCATCCCGCCCACTTCCATAATTACAAGAATACGATTGCCGCGCTCAAGGAGCATGGGCACGAGGTGGAGGTCCTCATCAAGAAGAAGGATATCCTGGAGGACTTGCTCAGGAACGCCGGTATCCCTTACCACAACATTCTGGAAGAGGGGAGGAAGGACTCCAAGACGGGCATTTTCCTGGGAATCGTGAAACGGGCCTGGCGGCTGAACAAGTTCTGCAACCGGTTCCATCCCGATATCCTGACGGGCTCCAGCGTGGAGAATTCCTGGATCGGTCCGCTTCGCGGCCTGCCGGTCATCAATATCGGCGAGGATGATGCCGATGTGGTCCCGAATTATGCGAAGCTTACCTATCCGGGAGCCAGCGTCATCCTGTGCCCGGAGTCCTGCGATTGCGGGAAGTGGAACGGGAAAGCTGTCAAGTATCCTGGTTATCAGGAACTTGGTTATCTCCATCCGGAGAACTTCACGTCGGACCGGAGCGTCGTGGAAAAGTATTTCAGCACGGATACTCCTTATTTCCTGATGCGCTTCTCCGGCCTGAATGCCCATCATGACGTAGGAATCCGGGGTATCAGCAACGCCATTGCTGCGCGCCTCATCGACCTGCTTAAACCGCATGGGCGGATCTATATCACCTCGGAGCGACCCCTGGCTCCGGAGTTCGAACCCTACCGGATCGCCATCAATCCGCTGGATATCCATCATGTGATGGCCTTCGCCGACCTGTATCTCGGGGATAGCCAGACGATGGCGGCGGAAGCCGGCGTCCTGGGCGTCCCCTTTGTCCGCTTCAACGATTTCGTCGGAAAGATCGGATACCTGAACGAACTGGAGAACAAGTATCAGCTGGGATTCGGCATTACGCCGGACCACGAAGATGCGTTGTATGAGACCGTGGAACGCCTACTCGCCATGCCGGACCGGAAAGCCATTTTCCAGGAAAGGCGGAAGCGGATGCTGGACGCGTCCGTCAACTTCGCCCGTTTCCTTACGGATTATATTGAGAATTACCCGCTTAAGACCCGCCGATGAAAGACAACCTGCCGCTTGAATGGCATGACCTGCCCCGCTACGAAGCCGCATCCCTTTGGGAATCCATGCGGCATTCCGCCCGTGAACATGGGTACAAGTCGTTCCTCTGGTTCGGCCTGGTGCGCCTGAAGGACCACTGGTTCAACAACTGGTCCATGCATGCTCCCTGGGGCGGTGTCCGGAAATGGCTGCAGCGGAAACGGGGTGTGAAAATCGGAAGGAATGTCCATTGGGGGACGCAAGTTGTCGTGGACTATCCTTACCCGAACTTCGTCGTCATCGAAGACGGCGCCTCCATTTCCGGGAACGATTACCTGCTGGCTCATTGCAAGCCCCTGCCTTATCATGAGGCTTGTTCGGAGTCATACGTCGCTCCGGTCATCGTCCATAAGAACGCCTGGATCGCCGTCAACGTGACCATCCTGCCCGGTGTGGAAATCGGGGAAGGAGCCATTGTTTCCGCCGGCAGCGTGGTCAGCAAGAGTATCCCTCCTTTTACGGTGGCTAACGGCAACCCCGCCAAGGTGGTGGCGGACATCGCCGAACTGGTGCGGGGCAATTATGCCCCGGAAGAATTTGAACGATTGTTGCAGGAGAGAAAAAAGAAATACAAGATTTAACGATATGGAACTGGAAAAGTTTGTCAAGGATTTCGCCGCTCAGTTCGACGAAACGGATCCGGAGACGATTACCGCGGAAACGGTGTATAAGGACCTGGACGAATGGAGTTCGCTGATCGCTTTTACCGTCATCGCGATGGTGAAGGTGAACTACGACAAGACCGTGACAGGTGCGGAACTCCGTCACTGCAATACGGTGGAAGACCTGTTCAACCTGGTGGTTGCCAAGTAGATGGGCTCCTACATCAGAGCGATCTCCTATTATCTTCCGGAGCGGATCCTGACCAATGAGGAATTGGCACAGGAGTTTCCGGAGTGGGATGTAGACAAGGTTTATAACAAAGTCGGCGTCCGGAGGAGGCATCTGGCTGCGGCCGGTGAAACGGCGGGAGATTTGGCGGAAAAGGCGGCCAGGAACCTGTTCGAAGAATACGGCGTCGTTCCTTCCGAGGTCGATTTCCTCCTGCTCTGTACCCAAAGTCCGGATCATTTCCTCCCTTCTACGGCTTGCATCCTGCAGGACCGGCTGGGCATTCCGACCTCGGCCGGCGCCTTTGATTATAACCTGGGGTGTTCCGGCTGTATCTACGGGATGGCGATGGCGAAGGGACTGATTGCGGCCGGGTTGGCTACGAATGTCCTCTTGCTCACGGCGGAGACTTATACGAAGTACCTGCATTCCTCCGATAAAAGCAATAAGACCATCTTCGGTGACGGTGCTGCGGCTTGCCTGATTTCCAAGGAGAAAGGGCTGGCTGAGATTGGTGATTTCGTCCTGGGTACCGACGGTTCCGGGGCGGCCAACCTGATGCTCCGCTCCGGTGCCGCTCGGCAGCCGGAGAAGACAGGACGCTTCGCCATGGACGATGATGGCCATACGAACTACGAGGATTATTTGTACATGAACGGGAGCGCCATTTTCAACTTTACGCTGGAAACGGTTCCGCCCCTGATGAAGTCTTTGCTTTCCAAGAGTGGACTGGAGAAGGAGGACGTCGATTATTACGTCTTCCATCAGGCCAATAAGTACATGCTCAGTACCATCCGGAAGGTCTGCGGCCTCCCCGCCGACAAGTTCTATGTGGACCTGGAAGAGACGGGGAATACCGTCTCCTCGACCATTCTGATTGGTTTGAAAGAATGCCTGAAGGCCGGAAAGATTGCCCCGGGCATGAAGGTGATGGTATGTGGATTCGGCGTCGGCCTGTCCTATGGAGGCACCTTATTGCAGTTTTAGGACATGGATTTCACCCTTGAACATTACGCCGCCCTGCTGGATGCACTGAAAGCCTATGACTTTCAGTCGCTTATCCTTCGACATGACGTGGATCTCCTTCCGGGAAACTCTCTTCGGACAGCGCGCATGGAGGCGGAAAAAGGCATGTACGGCATCTATTATTTCCGGGCGGTTCCGGAAAGTTGGGACGAGGGCGTGATTCGGGAAATTGCGGCCCTGGGCCACGAAATCGGTTACCATTACGAGTCTCTGACTACCTGCAACGGGGATGTGGACGCCGCTTATGCCGATTTCTGCAAGAATCTGGAGGCGCTCCGGAAACTCGTTCCGGTCAGGAGCATCTGCATGCACGGCAGCCCCCGGTCACCTTACGACAGCAAGGACATCTGGAAGAAATACGACTATAAGGCCCTCGGTATCGAGAACGAGCCTTATCTGGACACGGACTTCTCGAAGGTGTTCTATCTCACCGACACCGGCCGCCGCTGGGACGGCTACAAGGTGAGCGTGCGGGACAAAATCCCGCAGTACCAGGATGAATGGAATGCCCGGGGACTTACCTTCCACTCCACGGACGATGTCATCGACGGTCTTCGCCGGGGCGTCATCCCCAAGGACCTGATGGTCACGGTCCATCCCCAGCGCTGGAATCCCGTCGGCATTGCCTGGTGCAAGGAGGCGGTGCTCCAAAGCGTGAAGAATATTGTCAAGAAAGTTATTATCGCAAGACACAGATGATCAACGTTATCGGCCTCGGCTATATCGGCCTTCCTACGGCCCTGATGCTGGCTTCCCATGGACAGGAAGTCATCGGCACGGATTACAATAAGGAACTGGTGGCGACCCTGAACGCCGGCAAGACGACCTTCAAGGAAGACGGTCTGGATGAACTGTTTGCTGCTGCCGTCAAGGGCGGGATCATGTTCACGACCGAGTACCAGAAGACGGATATGTACATCGTTTCCGTCCCCACACCGTACGACAAGTTCTCCAAGAAAGTGGACCCTTGCTATGTGGTGGCTGCGGTGAAACAGGTGCTGGCGGTCTGTCCGGATGGAGCGACGGTGGTGATCGAGAGTACGATCTCTCCGGGGACCATCGACAAGTCCGTCCGTCCGGTCATTGCGGACTCCGGCAAGCAGATCAATCTGGTCCATGCCCCCGAGCGCATCATCCCGGGCAATATGGTCTATGAACTTCTCCACAATAACCGCACGATCGGCGCCGACGACAAGGCGGTGGGGGAGAAGGTCAAGGCCTGCTACGCCAGTTTCTGCCAGGGCGAAATCGTGGTCACGGACATCCGCACGGCCGAAATGACCAAGGTCGTCGAGAACACCTTCCGGGCCGTGAACATCGCCTTTGCCAATGAGCTCGCCCGCATCTGCCGGCACGACAATATGGACGTGTACGAGATCATCCGCATCTGCAACATGCACCCGCGGGTGAACATCCTGCAGCCCGGCCCCGGCGTGGGCGGTCACTGCATCAGCGTGGACCCCTGGTTCCTGGTGGGGGACTATCCGTCACTGGCGAAGGTCATCGACGAATCCATGAAGACCAACGACGGCCAGCCGGCCTTCGTCTTGAACCGGATCCACGAAATCATGAAGGAGAATGGCATCACGGACACCCGCCGCGTTGGCCTGTACGGCCTCACCTACAAGGAAAATGTCGATGACGTCCGCGAAAGCCCGACGCTGCAACTGCTTGAATGCCAGGAGCGTCATCTCGCCGAGCCGCTGAAGGTCTACGACCCGCTGATCGAGAAGGACCTCGTGAAAAACCAGTATCACGATTTCGACGCTTTCCTTGCCGACGTGGATATGGTCGTCGTGATGGTGAAGCACGACCAGATCAAGGGCTGCTGGGACAAACTCGCCGGAAAGGTGATCCTGGACTGCCACAACATCTGTCCGCTGGAAGGCGTGTATCATATTTAGATTATTTCGTCGGCCTTTGGCCTCCTCAGAATGACAGTGACTTGTCATTTTGAGCGAAGTCGAGAAATCTGAACAAATGAAAAGAATACTGTTAGTTTTCGGAACCCGGCCGGAGGCCATCAAGATGTGCCCGCTGGTCAAGGAGTTCCAGAAGTATCCGGACGATTTCGAGACGCTGGTGTGCGTCACGGGACAGCATCGGGAGATGCTGGACCAGGTGCTCACGATCTTTGGGGTGACGCCGGATTACGACCTGAATATCATGAAACAGGGGCAGGACCTGTTCGATGTCACGGCGCGGGTCCTGACTGGAATGCGGGATGTCCTGGACGCTGCGAAACCGGACGTGGTCTTGGTCCATGGAGATACGACGACTTCGATGGCTGCGGCGATGGCTGCGTTCTATCGGCAGATTCCGGTGGGCCATGTGGAGGCGGGGCTTCGGACGCACAATCTGTACAGTCCCTGGCCGGAGGAGATGAACCGGCAGGTGACGGGACGCATCGCGGCTTACGATTTTGCTCCGACGCCTTTGAGCCGGCAGAACCTGCTGGATGAAGGTGTTGATCCTGAAAAGATTACAGTGACTGGGAATACGGTTATCGATGCCCTGCACTGGGTGGTGGAGAACGTGTTGGAGAAGGGATATGTGCCCAAGGATCCTTCAGTCGCTGCGCTCCTTCAGGATGACCGGCAAAAAGTACTGATTACCGGCCACCGGCGGGAGAATTTCGGCGAAGGCTTCATCAGCATGTGCACGGCCATCCGGGACCTGGCCCGGAAGTATCCGGAGGTGGATTTCGTGTATCCGATGCATTTGAATCCGAATGTGCGGAAACCCATCCGGGAGGTGTTTGGGGAGATGGCCGATCAGGTCGGCCATGACGGGCGCGTCATTCCCGGCTCGACCGGGAATCTTTTCTTCATCGAGCCGCTGGATTACCTGGATTTCGTGTATCTGATGTCCAGGAGCTACCTGGTCCTCACGGATTCCGGCGGCATCCAGGAGGAGGCGCCCGGGCTCGGGAAGCCGGTACTGGTGATGCGGGATACGACCGAGCGTCCGGAGGCGCTGGAGGCCGGAACGGTGAAACTGGTCGGGACGGATTATGACCGGATTGTCACGGAAGTTTCCCGTTTGCTGGACGATCCTTCGGCCTATGAAAGGATGTCCCGGGCGGTCAATCCGTACGGGGACGGAAAGGCATGCCCCCGGATTGTAGAAAAGTTCAAATAAAATAGTTATCTTTGCAAGTTGTATAGAAAAACGTCGAATATGAAACTTATGAGGACTCTCCGGACGGGTATCGTCGTCGCGCTGACCGCTCTTACCGCGGTCTCCTGTGTCACCAACCGCAAGATTGCCTATCTGCAGGATATGAAGCATAATACCCAGATCGAGCTGGAGAACAGGTTCGAGGCGGTGATCAGCCCGTATGACGAGCTGGATGTCGTCATCTCGAGTTATGATCCGGACCTGGCCCGGCCTTTCAATCTGAGGCAATCCGGTCAGGGCACTTATGCGGGTACCGGCCTCGGCTACCTCGTGGATCAGTACGGGAACATCGAACTCCCGATCCTTGGCACCATCCATGCAGCCGGCATGACCCGTCTCAAACTTCAAGACCATGTCAGGAACCTTCTTATTTCCGGCGGCTATATCAGCGACCCCTATGTGATGGTCCGTTTCCGTAATTTCAAGATCTTTGTCCTGGGCTCCAACGGCGGTAAGGCTATTACCATTCCGGAGGAGCGCTGCACCTTCCTGGAAGCGCTGGCCCTGTCCGGCGACCTGAACATCTACACGGACCGCACCAAGATCATGGTCATGCGTGAAGTGGACGGCAAGATGGTCTCCCGCTACTTGGACCCCCGTTCCTCCAAGGTGTTTGAGGACCCGTTTTTCATGATGCAGCAGAACGACTTCATCATCACCCGGAACACCGGCTACCGCAACTTCCAGCAGAGCTGGGGCATGTTCGGCACCGTTTTCTCCGTCCTTTCCACGATGACCGGCCTGGCATCAACCTACTTCGCTATCCGGGCCTATCTGAACTCCACCAATAAGAATTAAATCCGGTACTTCCCCATGTCCACGCAGGATACGAACAAAAACGACCTTTCCTTCCTTGAGAAAAAGGATGCGAATTCCCTGTCCGGGAAGGACATCTTCTTTACCATCCTTCGGAACCTCCACTGGCTTATCCTGTCCGCTGCTGTTTGCGGAGCTATTGCCTATTACCGCAGCGACCGGGCGGACCGCATTTATGAGAGCCATGCGAAGATCCGCCTGAACTCCGTTACCCGTAACCGGCTGGAAAGCGGCTCGACGACGCTCGAGAACATCACGAACCGTCGGGTTGCCATCACGATGAATGCCATCAACGACGAAATCATCGTTCTTCGCTCGGAAACTCCCATGCTGGAGGTGGCCAAGCGCCTGAATCTTGGGACATCTTATTTCTACCAGACCAAGCTTGTCAAGCGGGTGAAGGACTTGTACAAGGAGTCCCCGATCAGTGTCCGGATGCTGGATATCAATGAAACTGATGACGCTACGGCTGTCGTTACCGTGTCCAAGGATTCTTCCTTCGTCATCCAAATCGGTGAATTCGAACCGGTGAGCGGGCATCTCGGCGATACGGTTTCCACCAGTCTCGGCCGCATCGCCGTCCGGCCTACCTGGGCTCTCCGAGAACTCTATTACGATAATCCCATCACCGTCCGGCACCGCAACATCAACAGTGTGGCGGAGTCTTACCGGGGCAAGGTGAACGTGAGCCGCAACAGTACCTCCGACGGTATCATCAATCTCTCCCTTCACGACACTTCCCCGCAGCGGGCGGCGGACATCCTCAACGAGATGATCAACGTTTATAACGAGAACACGGTCGAGGAAAAGAAAGAGATTATCCGCCAGACGTCCGATTACATCAACAGCCGTATCACCCAGTTGGACCATGACCTCGGTGCCCAGGAATCCCAGATCGCGAGCTTCAAGCGGGAGAATCAGATCCTGAACCTGAACGACTACGGCAAGTCCTACCTGAATCAGAGCATCGAGACGCAGGAGGAAATCAATCGGATCAATGCCCAGATTTCCCATGCCCAGTATCTGCAGCAGTTAACTATGTCCAATACGGAGAACAAACTTTTCCCCGTTACTGTGGACATCAAGGACGACCACATCAACAGCACCATCCGCCGGTTCAACGAACTGGTCCTCAAACTGGACAAGTACAAGGAGTCCGGCACGACCAACAACCCGATCGTCCAGGATATGAACCTGGAACTGGCCTCTCTCAAGAGCAATCTGAATCAGCTCCTGACTTCCTATATCGGGTCCATGCAGCAACGGATCGGCGGTGTCCAGGCCCTCAGTCAGGCGGCGTCTGACAAGATTCGCCAGGTCCCGGGCGGCCAGTTGTACATCGACAACATCGCCCGTGTCCAAGGCATCAAAGAGCAGCTGTATGTGACGCTCCTGAGCCGGCGCGAGGAAATGCTCATCAGCCAGCCTTCCCTTACCGGCAATGCCAAAGTCATCGACAAGGCCCGTGTGAACAATTCCCCGATTTCCCCGAATACCCGTCGGAGTCTGATGATGGGCCTTCTGATAGGCCTTTTGATTCCGGTTGCCATCTTCATTCTCCGCCGGATGCTGGATACCAAGGTCCGGTTCCGCAAGGACGTCGAGGCCTATACCGATATTCCGATCCTCGGTGAGATCCCCTCCAAGGACAAGAAGGATACCCGCGAACTGGTAGTGACCGACAAGGGACGAGACTCCATGACGGAGGCATTCCGTATCCTCCGAAGCAATATCGAGTTTACCCGGATCCCTGGCCAGAAATCTACCTCCTACCTGTTCCTTTCCCTGATGGAAGGCTCCGGTAAGACGTTCCTCACCACCAACCTGGCGGCCAGCCTCGCGCAGGTGGAGAAGAAGGTCATCCTCCTGGACCTGGACCTTCGCAAGGGTACGCTTACGCATAATATCGCCAGCCGGCGGCTCCCGGGCTTCTCGGGCTATCTCTCCGCAAAGACCGACGATATCGAGAGCATTATCAGCCACGACGTCGTGGCTCCTGGCGTGGACACCATTCTGTCTGGCTCCCTGCCTCCGAATCCTGCCGAACTCCTGGCCAGCAAACGGCTGGATACCATTATGGATTACCTGAGGGAGCGTTACGACT
>Ga0310697_10000286_pt1 | contig 70984 bp, 67 predicted proteins | sample 172DNAGHGlowgp2_FD_203883 | JGI IMG/M metagenome (GOLD analysis project Ga0310697, IMG submission 203883) | Sheep rumen microbial communities from Palmerston North, Manawatu-Wanganui, New Zealand - 1728 DNA GHGlow gp2 (v2) (version 2) | ecosystem: Host-associated > Mammals > Digestive system >...
GCAGTTGGGCTTGTCCCTGCGCAGCAACGAAGATTAATTAGGAGGAAGCAGCAATGGCAAACAGGAAACTGGGAAAGCCCACTGACCAGCGTGTTGCAATGCTCCGGAACCTGACCACCGCTCTCATCTGGAACGGCAAGATCGTCACCACCGAGACCAGAGCCAAGGAAGTCCGCAGCATCGCCGAGAAGATCATCACCTTGGCGGTGAAGGAATACAAGAACACGGACATGGTGGAGAAAGAGGTCTACAACGAGAAGGGTCAGGTCTCCAAGGAGGAGAAGCCCCAGGATCAGCCTTCCAAGCTCCATGCCCGCCGTCAGATCATGAGCTATCTGTACGACATTCCCGAGCCCAAGAAGGAGAAGGAGACCAAGAAGGAGTACAAGGACCGCACCAAGGGCAACAACCACCCCGTGGTGGAGAAGCTCTTCCGTGAGCTGGCCCCCAAGTACGACGGCCGCATCCAGGAAGGCAAGAAGGGTGGCTACACCCGCATGTACAAGCTGGGTGTCCGCCGCGGCGACGCCGCCCCCATGGTGGTGCTGGAGCTGGTCTAAAAGGACCCGCAATGCAACTAAAGGACCTGCCAAACGGCAGGTCCTTTTTTGTACGCGCCCGGCGTTGATCGGCGGGGGAGAGGGGGATTTTGTTGACACAGGAGAACCGGCGACCTATAATGAATCGAAGTGCAATTTCAGCCGAACAGGAGAGATGACCATGGAAGTTGAAGCATTCGTCAAATTCAAAAACGACATCGTGAAAAACTGCAGCCGCATCATCGTCGGCAAAGACGAGGTGATCGAGCAGTTGGCCATCTGTTTGATCGCTTCCGGCCATGTCCTGCTGGAGGATGTGCCCGGCACCGGCAAGACCATGCTGCTGCGCGCCTTTTCCCGCAGCATCGGCGGTGAGTTCCGCCGCATCCAGTTCACGCCGGACCTGCTGCCCTCCGATATGACGGGCATAAACTTTTTCAACCAGAAGAGCGGCGAATTCGAATTTCGTCCGGGTCCGCTTTTCGCCCAGATCATTCTTGCGGACGAGATCAACCGGGCTACACCGCGCAGCCAGTCCGCTTTGTTGGAGGTCATGGAGGAAAAACAGATCTCCGTCGACGGCACCAGCTACAAAATGACAGAACCCTACATGGTCATGGCGACGCAGAATCCCATCGAGTCCTATGGCACATTTCCGCTGCCTGAGGCGCAGATGGACCGGTTCTTCATGCGCCTTCGGCTGGGCTATATGACTCGTGAGCAGGAGATATCCGTCCTTCGCCGTCCCGACGCCAGGGAGCTGCTGGAGGATCTGGCGCCTGTTGTCGACGGCCGTGAGATCGAAGCCTTGCGCCGGGGCTACGGCGAAGTCCGCGTCAGCGACGACGTCGCAGGTTATATCATGAGCATCATCGACTGTACGCGCACCAACGAAATGATCGCCAACGGCGTCTCCACCCGCGGTTCTTTGGCGCTCTACCGGGCGAGTCAGATCTATGCCGCCATGCAGGGGCGCGATTACGTCATTCCGGAGGACGTCAAGAAAGAGGCGCTCTGTGTCCTTCCGCATCGCGTCATCCTTGTCAGCAGCAGTCATACCGACAACACGCGCTTTATGGCGAATCTGATCGAAGGTGTAGAAGTTCCGCTCGAAAAGATATGATCACCCTAATCATATTTTTGATCACAGGTTTTATCCTTGTCATCGAGGCCGTCAGTCTGTGGGGCAACATGCGCCGACTGGAGGTCGAGTTTGATTTGGATACGAACCTCGTCGAGCCGGGCGAGATCGCGACGCTGCAGTATACCGTGCGCAACCCCCATTGGCTGCCGCTGCTGTATGTGGGCTTTTCCCTGTATTTCGATCCGGATGTGACGGTCCGGGAGGATAAGGAGTTCTGTCGGCTGCACGTCAGGACCGGAGATACGGGTACCAGCGTCGGCCATCACTTCTTCTTGCCGGCTCACGGCCGCTTCAGCGGGAAGGTGCACTTCTCGCTGAGCAAGCGCGGTCTGTATATGCTGGGCCGGTATTTCATAGAAACGGGCGACTTCTTGGGCCTGTATCCGATCATCCACACGGATTCGATCTATAAAAAGGTGATCTGCACCTCTGAAAAATGCAGCGCGGACGAGCTTGCGTTTCCCGGCGGGGAGATGGGCGATCTGTCCGTGCGGCGCTTTATCCTCGACGATCCGACCATGTTGCTGGGCTACCGGGAGTATACCGGCCGCGAGCCCATGAAGCAGATCTCCTGGAAGCAGACCGCGAAGGTGGGCAAGCTGATGGTGCGCCAAAACGACTATACCACCGACTGCGTCGCCGTCGTCGTGGTGAACATGGACAGCTCCCAGCTCCCGCTGATGGAGAACTGCCTCAAGCTTGTCCGCACGGTCTGCGAACAACTGGAGGAAGCGAAGATACCCTATGAATTGATGTCCAACGGCGATCTGCTGTCCATACCCGAAGGCGTGGGCCGGGAACATCTGTTCTTTATCCTGCGTCGGCTGGGCCTGTCAAGACTGGCCGGGTTCACGACTTTCGGCAGCCTTGTGGAGCGCTGCATACGCCGTCGGCGCAGCAATTGCAGCTATATCGTCATCACGCCGACCGTCGGGCCGGAGGGGAAGGCGATGATAGACTATCTCGGCAGCCATATCGACGGCCGCCCCATCGTGATGGTCCCCGGCGGGGAAAGCTGATCCCTTCCTCGGGGAGATTTCAAACAGGCCGAAAGGAGGCGAGAGCATGAATAAAGGGATGAGCGTATCCAGGCAGTACGCGCCCATGCGCGTCTGTGCGGACATCTGCTTTTATTTCTATACGGTCTCCCTGTTTTCGTTTTCCGTGCTGTATACTGCCTCCGACGAGATGGGCGTCTATGGGGTCGTGACCAACCTCATCGCGCCGTGGTCCCTTCAACTGGCGATCCTGGTCGCCGCATGCTTCGTCGTCGGGTATATCATCGTATTCGTCGACAACTCGGCGCTGCGCTTCCTGCTGTCGCTTCTGCCGGGGCTCAGCTTTCTCATGAGCCCGTTTCAGCCGATCCTGCTGATCCATGTTGCCGCGTGGGTATACTTCGTCGTCGTCATGACGATCGGAAACTTTGAAGTGTTTCTGGACGTGTACAGGCGACGGGCTCGCATCATGCTCTTCGCGGCGATGATGCTCACGTTTTGCCTGATCATCTTCCACTTCGGCACGGACGACTGGTATGGAAAACGGCTTTTCGGCGGAGAGATCTACGGTCTGCTGTTCTTTGTTCTTTCCGTGCTTTCGCTGCGGGGCATGCGTTTGAGCCTTGGCGCCCCGAAGACGATGCGGGCGCTGGACAGCGCGTATGTGATCGTTCTGCCCTTCTTGCTCGTCGGCGCCTTCTTCCTCCTGCGCAGCGTGGTTCCCACGGTCACCTTCCTGTTCAAAATGCTGACTCGTTTTCTGGTCTGGCTGAGAAGGACGCTGTTTCCCGGCAAGGAGACGCCGGATATCTTCCATCCCCTGGAGGAAGAGGACGTCAACAAGGTCTTGATGGAAAAAGACAATTCCCTGGTGCTGCCCGTCGGCAACGATCAAAGCCCCGGCGAGGAGCTGGCCAGCGGGGAAGACCCTCATTTCCATATACCCGCCCGAGCCACTTTTTTGATCATGATCGCGTTTTTGGCGGCGGTCCTGATCCTTATCGCGATCAAGTTGATCCGCAACAAGCAGAATAAACAAGAAAAACCCAGGCTCGCGCGGGAGCACATCGAGCGAAAGCCCTTCGAAGGGCTCCTGCGCCGCAGATCCGGTGAGGCTGCTCTTCCCGCCAACGTCCGACAGGTCCGCAAGGTCTATCGATCCTATCTCGATCACGTTCGTTCGCTTCGCCTGAGGATATCCCCCTCCGACACTTCGAAGGACGTGCTGGATGGCTCTTCGGCGTATCTGGACGTGCCGGAGAACGGAACGCTGCGGGAGCTGTACATCGCCGCCCGTTACGGCGACCCAAAGGCCGTGACTTCCGAGCAGGCGGCTGAGGCGAAGCGCTGCCTGTCTGTGATCGAGGCAACAAAGCCCTCTGCCGTGGATGAGTAATCAGACATCTTTCTGTTGTTATATAAAAAAGGAGCCGCGCTTGCGGCTCCTTACTGTTTGTGAATCCTTAGCTCTGCACCAGGTACTCGGAGATGAAGGCGTCCAGATCCCCGTCCATAACGGCCTGGATGTTGCCGTTCTCCACGCCAGTCCGGTGATCCTTTACCAGGGTGTAGGGCTGGAAGACGTAGGAGCGGATCTGGCTGCCCCATTCGATCTTCTTCATGACGCCCTTCAGCTCGGCCATCTGGGCCTCCCGTTCCCGCTCCTGGAGCTCCAGCAGGCGGCCCTTCAGAATGCGCATGGCCATTTCCTTGTTCTGCAGCTGGCTCCGCTCGTTCTGGCACTGGACCACGATGCCCGTGGGGATGTGGGTGATGCGGATGGCGGAGGAGACCTTGTTCACGTTCTGGCCGCCGGCGCCGCCGGAACGGTAGGTATCCACGCGCAGGTCCTCCGGGTCGATCTTGATGTCGTTGCTGTCGTCGTCGAAGATGGGCGTCACGTCCAGAGAGGAGAAGGAGGTGTGCCGCCGGGCGTTGGCGTCGAAGGGGGAGATGCGCACCAGCCGGTGCACGCCCTTCTCCGCCTTCAGATACCCGTAGGCGTTCTCGCCGTCCACCTCGAAGGTAACGGACTTGATGCCCGCGTCGTCGCCCATCAAAAGGTCGATCTCCTTCACGGACCAGCCCCGGCGCTCGCAGTAGCGGCTGTACATGCGGTAGAGCATCTCCGTCCAGTCCTGGGCCTCGGTGCCGCCGGCCCCCGCATGAAGGCTCAGCACGCAGTTGTAGGCGTCGTAGGGGCCTTTGAGAAGCATCTCAAGGCGCAGGGCGCCGACCTTCTTGTCGAGCTCGTCCAGCTCCGCCTTGATCTCCTCGATGATGCTCTCGTCGTCCTCCTCCTCGGCCATCTCGATAAGGGTTTGGATGTCCTCCCGGTTGCCGTTGAGCTTGTCCAGCCGCTCCAGCTTGCCCTTGATGCTCTTGACCCGCTGGGTCACCTTGTTGGCGGCGTCCACGTCGTTCCAGAAGTCGGCGGCGCTCATCTGATCCTCCAGACCTTTGAGCTCCGTTTTCAGCTCCTCGGGGCGCATCTGCGCGTTGGCCTGCTCCAGGGTCTTGCTGAGCTCGCCCAGCTTGAATTTGTATTCGTCCAATACGACCATCGTTTTACTCTCCCTACTTTATTTCGCGTTCCTGCCGCAGCAGTTCTTGTACTTCTTTCCGCTGCCGCAGGGGCAGGGATCGTTCCGGCCGATCTTTTCCGCGGCCAACTTCTTTTTGGGGGCGCTCCCCTCGGGGGCGGGGGTGTCCACGGGCTTGGCCACCTGTTGCCGCACCACGGGCGCCTTGCGCACCGCCACCCGCAGCAGGCCCTTCACGGCCTCCTCCCGGATCTGGGCCACCATGGCGTCGAACATCTCGAAGCCCTCGTTGGTGTAGGCCACCACCGGGTCCTTCTGGGCGTAGGCACGAAGGCCGATGCCCTGCCGGAGCTGATCCATGGCGTCGATGTGGTCCATCCAGTGGGTGTCCACGGTCCGAAGGAGCACCACGCGCTCCACCTCGTGGAGGTCGATGCCCGCCTCCTTCAGCTCTGCGTCCTTGGCGGCCAGCTTTTTGTCGATGTAGGCCCGGCAGATCTCCTTCAAATCGCCGTGCGAGGGCCGCTTTTTGTCGAACCCGGCGAAGATGTCCTCCTGGGGGGCGGCACAGAGGTCGCAGATCTCCTTGCTGACCAGACCCAAATTCCAGTCGCTGTCGTGGCCTTCCTTGGGGCAGTAGGCGTTGACGATGCTGTCCACGGTGTCGTCGATCATGCCCAGGAAGCTGTCGTGCATGTCCATGCCCATGAGCACCTGGCGGCGCTGGCCGTAGATGATTTCCCGCTGCTTGTTCATCACGTCGTCGTAGCGCAGCACGTTCTTGCGGGTATCGAAGTTGGTCATCTCCACCCGCTTCTGGGCGCTCTCAATCTGCTTGGTGATGAGCCCGTTCTCAATGGGGATCTCGTCGCCCGGATTCAGCCGGGCCATGATGCCCTCCATCCGATCCGCCCCGAACCGGCGCATGAGCTCGTCCTGCAGGGAGACGTAGAACCGGGTGCTGCCCGGGTCCCCCTGACGGCCGGCCCGGCCGCGGAGCTGGTTGTCGATGCGGCGGCTCTCATGGCGCTCAGTGCCGATGATGTGCAGGCCTCCCAAAGCCACTACCTGCTCGTGCTCCCTATCCGTCTCCGCCTTGAAGGCGTCGTAATACTCCTTATACTTCTGCCGGGCGTTGAGGATGGTCGGATCCTCGGTCTCGGCGTGGCCGGTGGCCTCCTCGATGAGGTCGTCCTCCAGACCGTCTCGCATGAGGGCCTGACGGGCCAAAAAGTCCGGGTTGCCGCCCAGCAGGATGTCCGTGCCGCGGCCCGCCATGTTGGTGGCGATGGTCACAGCGTTGAACTTGCCCGCCTGAGCCACGATCTGGGCCTCCTTGGCGTGGTATTTGGCGTTCAATACCTGGTGAGGGATGCCTGCCCGGCTCAGCTTGTCGGACAGGTATTCGCTCTTTTCCACGCTGATGGTGCCCACCAGCAGGGGCCGCCCGGTCTTGTGGACCTCCACGATCTCGTTGACCACGGCCTTGAACTTGCCCGCCTCGGTGGTGTAGACCACGTCCGGCATATCCTGCCGGATGCAGGGCTTGTTGGTGGGGACCTCCACCACGTCCAAACCGTAGATGGCGGTGAACTCGTCCTCTTCGGTCTTGGCGGTACCGGTCATGCCGGCCAGCTTGTGGAACATGCGGAAGTAGTTCTGGAAGGTGATGGTGGCCAGCGTCTTGTTCTCCCGCTCCACCTTCACCCCTTCCTTGGCTTCCAGCGCCTGGTGCAGCCCCTCGTTGTACCGGCGGCCGATCATGAGCCGGCCAGTGAACTCGTCCACGATGAGCACCTGCCCGTCCTGGACAACGTAATCCTTGTCCCGGGTGAAGAGGGAGTGGGCCCGGAGGGCCTGCTTGATGTAGTGGTTCAGCTCCGTATTTTCCACGTCGGACAGGTTGTCCACGTTGAAATACTTCTGGGCCTTTTCGATGCCCTGGGCCGTCAGCTGGACCGTGCGGCGGCGGATGTCGCACATGTAGTCGCCGCTGTCTTCCTGCTCCACGCCCATGAGCTGATCGGACTTGCTGATATCCTTGATGTCCTCGCCTCGGGTCAGTTTGCGGACGAACCGATCCGCCTCCCGGTACATATCCGAGCTCTCCTCGCCCTGACCGCTGATGATGAGGGGGGTGCGGGCCTCGTCGATGAGGATGGAGTCCACCTCGTCCACGATGGCGTAGTTGAGCTCCCGCTGCACCATGTTCTCCTTGTAGACCACCATGTTGTCCCTAAGGTAGTCGAAGCCGAACTCGTTGTTGGTGCCGTAGGTGATGTCGCAGTTGTAGGCCGCCCGGCGCTCGTCGGCATCGAGGTCGTGGACGATGCAGCCCACGGTGAGCCCTAAAAAGCGGTGGATCTTGCCCATCCACTGGGCGTCGCGCTTGGCCAGATAGTCGTTGACCGTGACGATGTGGACGCCCTTGCCGGTGAGCGCGTTCAAATAGGCGGGGAGGGTGGCCACCAGCGTCTTGCCTTCGCCGGTCTTCATCTCGGCGATCCGGCCCTGATGGAGGACCATGCCGCCCAAAAGCTGCACGTCGAAGTGGCGCATGCCCACGGTCCGCACGGCGGCCTCTCGCACCACGGCGAAGGCCTCGGGGAGCAGGTCGTCCAACGTCTCGCCCTTATTCAGGCGGTCCTTGAACAGCTGGGTCTGCTGCCGCAGTTCCTCGTTGGTCTCCGCCTGGTACCGGGGCTCCAGATCGTTGATCTTCGCCACCACCGGCCGCATCTTCTTCAATTTGGCTTCGCTGGTGTTGCCCAGCAGTCTATCTAAAAATCCCATTCAATACATCTCCATATTTTGTCAATATGAAAGTGTACCACAAAAATCCGCCCCCGTAAAGGGCGGAAAACCGCTGCCGACAAAAGATTCACAGTGGCGACACGTTCATTCCTTCAACCGCCGGATGACCTCCCGCATCTTCTCCCGCTGGCGCTCCGAGAGGAAGGGGGAGAGGGTCGCGTAGATCTCCTCCATGCGGGTGGGGCTCATTTCGCCCGCCTGCTCCTGTTCCTTCGTCATGCGCTTGAGCTCGTCCATGAGCGCGTCCTCGCCGCTGTTTTGCCGCGCCTGCAAAAACCGTTCCATTTCCTCAGGTGTCATGGCTTCACCCCCCTTGGCCCATCCTATGCGGGAATATCCTCCGTGATGCCTGGCACCAGGCGGGGAAGAGGCGCATAGAATAGGGGTATGAACGGATTTACGAATCAAAACCGGCCTGACTGCCCGCCGGGGCCGCCCTTGCCGCCGCCGAATCCCCTGACCTGCGCCCTGGTCCTGGCCGAGCAGGTTCGATCTGAGCGGGGCCGTCTGGGCGTGGAGCAATACGTGCGCTGTGTGGGGCCGCTGCTGCCGCCGACCCTGGCCGAGGAGCTCTCCCGGCGCCTGGGCGTGCCCCTGCCGCCGCCGACCACCCCGCCCGGACCGCCGCCGCCCCCGCCGCCCAAAAAGCCGCCGGAAAACAACGGCCTCGATATGCAGCAATTGCTAAGAATAATGAGCTGTTTGGGGAGGAAATAGAGGTATTATTTCAAAGCACGAACCCTTGCTTGAAAGAAAGGGTTCAACCCAAAGAACTATAGGAATACTAAAAAGCTCAGGAATCCTAACACGTTAGACTTCCTGAGCTTCTCTTTTTTGCGCCGCTTTCTTCTCTTCACCGAAGAGAAAAAAGCGGCAAAAGAAATAGTTTATCCCAGCACGTGCCCCATGAAGTAGGGCAGCTGCTTGCGCCACCAGGGCCAGTCGTGGTTCACGTCGTAGCCCCAGAAGTCGGCCCAGTGGGGCACGCCCTTCTCCGTGAGGATCATATCGAGCGCGTGGGAATCGACCCGCATCTCGTCCTCCCAGGCCCCCTGCCCGCAGCAGAAGATGATGTTCCCCTGGCGGTACAGGTCCATCCAGGGATGATCGGCGGGCATGTTGGGCAAAAAATGGATGGGCGAATTGGCGTACACCAGATCGTCCATATACCCGTGGAAGAAGTGGCTGGCGTCGAACAGCCCGCTGAGCGAGATCAGCGTGTCGAACCGGTCCGGCCGCCGGAAGAAAGCGTTGGCCGCGTGGACACCGCCCATGCTGCAGCCGGTGGCCATGGCCTTCTGATCCCAGGGGAGATACCGGGGGAGCAGCTCCTCCATGACGTAGTGGAACCAGCGCTCCTGCAGCTCGATCCGGTACCGGCCGTCGCCGTGCTCGTCGGACCAGGTCTCCTCGTCGATGCTGTCCACCAGCAAAATCCGCAGCTTGCCCGCGTCGATCCAGGGCCGCACGGTATCCACCATGCCGAAGTTTTTAAAATCCCAGGTGTGCCCGTTCTGAGGCGCGAAGGCCAGGCACAGCTTCCCGTCGTGGCCGATGAGGGCGTGCTCCATGTCCCGGTTCAAAATCGGGCTGTATTGACGATCATACCATTCCTGCATGCTGCTCTCCTCTCAGGCCCATTCCTGGACGAACCGAATGAACTCCTGCACTTCCTGCTCGCTGTACGCGTGGGCCATATACATCATGCAGCCCATGGTGGCCCACATGATTTGGGGCATCCGCTCACACATGGTGATGCGGTCGCCGTACTTTGCCAGGATCTCCTCGTGGGTGTGCTTATAGGTGCGGGAGTCCTTGCGGCTGGCGTACACGCACCAGTGGTCCTTGCCGCTGGGCGGCAGGAGCCGCTTGTCGGCGGTGATCATGTCCGCCCAGATGGTGTACACGTCCGTGGCGTGGCCGTAGTCCATCATGTCCGGGGTGTACCCGCCGGCGGGCCGCATATTCACCTCCAGGGCCACGAAATCGCCCATCTCCCCGAGGCCCTTGCGGGCTTTCGTCAGGCGGAAGAACTCGAAGTGGATGAACCGGCTCTTGACCTTGAATGCCTTCACGGTCCGGCGGCCCAGCTCCTGCAGGGCAGGGGGGACCTCCTTGAGGGTGTAGTAGGCCAGCTCCAGATCCTTGTTGACGAGATCCGCGATGGAGGGCGGGAACACGGCGGAGTTCTCGAACAGCACCTCGCTGTGGGAATCCACCACGGCGTCGTAGGAGTAGATGTCGCCGTAGATGAACTCCTCCATCACGTAGGGCACGTCGGGCTTGTATTTGAAGAAGTCGGCAAGATCCCCATCGTTTTCCAGCTTCCAGGTGTCCGCGGCGCCCACGCCCACGTCGGGCTTGACGATGACGGGGTAGCCGCCGATGTCGCTGAGAAAGGCCCTGGCCGCCGCCTCGTCCGTGACCAGGTGGGACCGGGCGGTGGGGATGTTCGCGGAGGCGTAGACCGGCTTCATGCCGTACTTGTGCTTCCAGGAGCCGATCTCCTCATACTTGACGCCCGTGGTGATGTTGAAGTCCGTGCGGAGCTTGGCGTCCTGAATGAGCCAGTATTCGTTGTTGCTCTCCAGCCAGTCGATCTTGCCGTACTTGAAGGAGAAGAAGGCCACGGCCTTGAAGACCTGTTCGTAGCTCTCCAGGGTGTCCACCCGATAGTATTCGGTCAGGGCGGCCTTCAGCGGCGCTTCCAGGGTGTCGTAGGGCGCGTCGCCGATGCCCAGCACGTTCACGCCGTTCCTCTTCAGCCGGTCGCAGAAGTTCCAGTAGGTATAGGGGAAATAGGGGGAAATAAACACAAAATTCATAGGATTACCTCGTTTTCCGTCGTCAATGATCGCATCGAAAAATAATTGGTATATAGTATACGACAGATCGTCTCGAGAATCAAGGCCGCCCCGTCTCTTTTTGACGAAAAGTGAACGATTTGAAAAAGCAAAAAGTTTTTCCAAAAAGGCAAGGACAAGATCGGGATTCTGTGGTAATATACTATTAGGCGCGTGGAAACGATACGAGCGCGTCAGAGGGAGTGAAAGATATGCGTATTTCCATTTCCGGAAAAAACCTCGAAGTCTCCGACTACATGCGGGAGACCGCGGAGAAGAAGCTGAGCAAGCTCTCCAAGTTCTTCCCCCAGGACGCAGAAGCCCAGGTGAGCCTGGCCGTAGAGAAGAACCGCCACATCGTGGAGGTCACCGTTCCCTATGAAGGCCGCATCGTCCGGGCGGAGGAGACCTCCGGCGACATGTACGCGTCTTTGGACAACGTGGTGTACAAGCTGGAAAAACAGGTTCAGCGGTACCGCACCCGCCAGGAGCGCCGGCGTCATACCGGCGAAGTCATCGCGGACTTTGCCCCGGTGGCTCCGGAGGAGAAGGAAGTCTTCACACCCCGGATCGTGCGTACCAAGAAATTTGATATCCGGCCCATGAGCGAGGAGGAGGCCATGCTCCAGATGGAGATGCTGGGCCATTCCTTCTTCGTGTTCGAGAATGCCGAGACCGGCGAAGTGAACGTGCTCTATGTCCGCAAGGACGGCAACTACGGCCTCATCGAGCGCGCATAAGCCCCGATCTTGTCCCCCTTGACTGCGCCCCGCCTCGGCGGGGCGTTTTTGCGCCGGAAATCATATTGTCAACGGGCGTTTTTTCGCGTATACTGTACCCATGACGATCATTGTGAACCATCCCATCACCCTGCTGGCCGTCACCGCCTTCGTGGCGGTGTTCATCGTGCTGCTGCCCTTTATCGATCGGCGGGTCTGCCGTAAGCTCGGGCTGAACCTGCAGCACGGTCTCAGCACCAACGCCAACGCCGACGCCCTGCTGCGGCTCCGGCAGCTGGTGCTCTACGCGGTGTTCGCGCTGTACGTGGCGGTCTTTCTCGTGATCACGTTCTTCTCCCGCGCCGCCACCGAAGCGTACCAGGTCCACGTAGCGCCCTTCCAGGACCTGTACAACGCGGTGGAGACCGACCGGGGGCTGGTGGACATATTGCAGACGGTGTTCACGGAGGGCTTGTCGGAGGGCCTGTCCCACGTGGAGATCATCCGGCCCCAGGACATCGCCCAGGTGTATCTCAATATCATGCTGTTCGTGCCCATGGGGTATTTGCTGCCCTACGTGTTCAACTGGTTTCGGGCCAAGGCCCGTATCCGGCCCGTGGTGGCCTGCTTCATCCTGTCCCTGGCCACGGAGAATCTGCAGCTCATCTTCCGCCGGGGCTTCTACGATCTGGACGATCTGCTCTCCAACACCCTGGGCGGGTTCATCGGGCAGATGCTGTTCATCTCCATCGCCTACGTGGTGACCCACCCCGACTGGAAGCAGGAGCTCAAATCCTACCATCGCTGGCAGCGCCACGCCCGGCACATGACCCTGTATCCATTCGCCCGGAAGATTGGCCTTTCCCGCACGACCCTTCTGGCCACCTACGAGGAGGCGGTGTGGGATTTCTACGTGGATAAGCTGGGCTTTCGGGTGAAGAAGCAGGTCATGAGCCTGGACGACGTGGACACCCGGTTCCTGCTGGTCATGGGCAGCTCCCAGGTGGAGATCATCTGCTTCAACAAAAAGAAAATGATCCCGGTCCAGTACCTGACCATCTCCGCCCGGAACCTGGTGAAGATCAGGAAGCGCCTGGAGAAGAACGGCATCGAGGTGGACGAATTCCACCGGGACCCCTATACGGACCTTCGCTGCCTTTCCTTCACCGGCCCGGACCGGGTCTGCATCACGGTCATCGAGCAGCCCTGAACAAAAGATATATTCGAAGCGGGGAACGAAAACATGGCTTTACAGATCGTCGTTCCCTTTGGTATACTGTCGCGTATGAGATATTTTTGGAAACCTTTCTGCATAACGCTGCTGTGCCTGCTGCTGATCGTCCTGCCGGGCTGCGGGGAGCAGGCGGCGGAAGCGTTCGAAAAGAATGAGAGTTCGCCTGCCGAAGCCGCCGCCCAGGCGGTCGTGACCCGGCAGCCCGTGGCCGTCACCATGGCGCCCACCTTCACCCCGTCGCCAACGCCCACCGCCTCGCCTACGCCCACGCCGGAGCCCACTTATACACCCCAGCCTACCCCCAGCCCCACGCCCACCACGGTACCCATGGGCCGTCGGGACTTCGAAAGCGAGGTGCGCCAGGTCCTCTTTCCCCTGTGGGCAGGTGAACCGGAGCCCACGCCCACGGCGGAGCCTCTTTGCACGCCCGATCCCCGGGCCGAGGCCATGGGCAGCATCGCCGGCATGGTCTTTGCCAACGTGGCCGTCTATGAGAAGCCCAGCGAGACTGCCGACGTTCTGGGCCGGGAATCCTATCATCTGGTCTACATCCACAACATCCAGAAGGAGTATTATTACGTCACCACCCAGGAGGGACGGTCGGGCTACGTGAAGGCGAGCCAGGTCACGCCCCTGTCGGAGGCGCAGCTGGAGGCGTACTTATCCGCGTCCATGCAGCTCACCTATACCGCCGCCAAATACTCTCCCGACGCTTTCGTGGAGGAGCTGCTTCGCGGGACGGGCACGGGCGACATGGAGGAACGGGTCTATGCGGCTCTCTGCCGGCTGGGCCTGGATTTCGAGCCCTTCTACTACCGGGCCTTCGAAAAGGATCTGAAGGACGACAAGAAGTATCCGCTCTATTACAAGGACGACGTATACAACTCCCTTCTTTTCAAGCTATTCAACTCCACCGGGAGCCTGGTATACTTCGACGGCCATCGGACCCAGTGGGAGTACGTGTCCATCGACGGACAGCTGGAGCGGGGCGACATCCTCTTCTTCAGCGAGCTGCCCAAGCGGAGCAAGGGGGTCATGGAGGGCTGCGAATTCGTGATCGCAGGGCAGCATTCCGGCCGGATCACCGGGTGCGCCGTATACCTGGGGAACGACAGCATCCTCTGTCTCCAGGAGGGGCATGTGGTGCAGCTGGACGGCTTTGCCGGCAGCGAACTGTTCAAGAGCTACGATTCCGCCCGCCGCATCCACACCGACATCTATGACGACAAGGCGCTGATCGTGGAGGACCTGATCGCCCAGATCTACGACTGCCTGGGCACTCCCTACAGCAACTTCAACCGCACGGGGGACTTTTCCTTCGACTGCTCCGGCATCATCTCCTGGTGCTTCGAACGGATGGAGCTGTATCCCAAAGGGTACGTATACTACAAGTTCACCGAGACCACAGCCTCGGGGCGGGCCAGCATCACGGACTATATCTGGCATGACGAAAAGCTGGTCCATATGGTGACACCGGTGACCGTGGAGGAGGGGCAGAAGTCCCTGGATGGCTTTGAACGGGGCGACATCGTGTTCCTTCTGAACTCCGGCGGCGGCAAGATCGGCCACGTGATGGTGTACCTGGGCGAGGGCAGGGTGATCCATTCCACCTATATCAACAACCGGTATTCCGGTACCGTAGTTGCCAACTTCCGCCGGGCCCTGCAAAAGCTCTACTACACCTCTCTGCGCATCGAGAGCGTATCTTAAGAAAGCATAGAATAAGCGCCTTCCGTTTTTCAACGGAAGGCGCTTTTGATGTTGCATTATTGCCTGGGGAGGGTGATGGTGTCGATCCGAAGCGATGTTTGATAGAGCTGCTGCAGCTCCGGCCGAAAGAAGGCCACCACCGTGCCGCCGTGATCCTCGTCGATGGTGGTGGAGTGGATGACGCGGCCGTCCCCCAGATAGACCATCACGTGGCCCACCCGCCCGTTGTCCGCCTCCTTGCGCAGGAACACCAGATCCCCCCGCTGCAGCACGTCCATGGAGGGCAGACCCTTCGCTTCGTCCCGCGGGGCGGGCCGCATGAGGCGGATGTGCTTCCTATAGTGCCAGTAGTAAAAATCGATCTGGGAGAGGCCCGAGGCATTGGAGCCGGTGAAGGGCTGATGACCATAGAAGGCGGGAGTGATCTCCATGCGGATGAACAGCCAGGAGATGAGCCCGGAGCAGTCGAAGGAATATTCCCCTTTGCGCTGGAAGTTGCTGTAGGGAGTGCCCAGGCAGTCGTAGATCTGAGCGATCATATCCTCCACGATCATCTGCTTCTCGTCGAAGACCTCCAGATGGATGCGGCGGGCCGAGTCCAGCGTCCGCTGCAGCGCTTCCGTCCATGCCACGGCCTTCACCTGCCCGCCCCGCAGGAGCAGGGCCTGACCGTCGCCTAAAAACACGCCGCAGCCTGTCAGCGCTCCGGAGTAGGGGCCCCGCACGACGAACTCGAACCCGTCCAGCACGCCGCTGCTGCCCTGCTCCAAAGGCTCCGTGAAGAACAGGATATCCCCCTTTTCCAGCTCGCCGTCGGCAGGCACATACTCCCATTGGGTGGGCTGTCCGTCGTAGTATACCAGATTCCCCGCCGTATTGAAGAGCCTGAACAGCAGGGAATTGTAAATCTCGTCCTTATAGAACAGGGGATAGCGCTCGTCGTCGTCCAGGTCCTTTTGATAGACACGATAGTAAAAAGGATCGAAGTCCAGCCCCAGACGGCCCAGGGCGGCGTAGATCCGCTCCGCCATGGTCCCCCGGTCGGCGCCGGTTTGAAGCTCCCGGACGAAAGCGTCGGGAGAATAGAAGTCCACGGTCCGCTGCAGCTCGCCGGCGGCGTCGAAGTATCGCTCGGTTTCTGCTTCACTTAGCACCACGCACTGGCTGGCTTTGATATAGCCGGTGAGCCCGTCCTGGGTGGTGGCGAGGTAGTATCGCCGGTTGTACACGTTATGGATGTAGAACAGGTGATAGGACTCCCGGCCCTTCACAGGGGCGGTGTCGTAGGGATAGGTCAGGACGGGCACGTGAGCAAAGACCATGGCGCCCAGCCGGCCCACGCCGTCCAGCAGGGGGTTGGGCGTAGCCAAAGGCTCCACCGTGGCGGTGGGCTCCGGCGTGCAGCTCAGCAGCGGGAACAGCCGCGCCTCCACGTCCTTGCGCCCGTCCAGCCGGTCCAGCGGGATGGCCGTGGGCGTAGGCGTAGGCGTTGGGGTAGGCGTGGGCGTCGGTGTGGGGGACACGGTGGGCGTGGGGGAGGGCGTCAAGGTGGGCGCAGCCGTGACAGCAGGCTCGGCGGCGGCCGCCGCGGTGGGGGCGAGAGTGGCGATGGGTGGGGCCGTGGCGCTCGATTCCTGCAGAGGAGCGGGCGTCTTCCCGCAGCCGGGCAGCGCCAGCAGCGTCAGCAGCAACAGGGCAAAGGTTTTTCTTATGACTTCTTTCATATCCGACAGTATATCAAAAGTTTCATCCCTCTGTGAAGGCTAACGAACGTCTGCGCTCGGAAAATGCGCGCGGAGGAAGGATGCGCAGTCTATTGGGGCGTGGGGGAGGGCGTCGAAAGTGTCAAATACGGATTGGCCGGGTCCGGGTCCGTGGGGTCCCAGCCGTATTTCTTCTGGTAGGTGTACGGCTGGGTCCAGAGGATCTGCGGGGGCTTGGGGGGCGTGGGGCCTTTATCCTTGGTGACCCACACGTTCACCGTATAGAAGGCAGCCAGATCGTAGATATACTTGGCGTCCGCCACCGTCATCCGCACGCAGCCGTGGGAGGCCGCCGTGCCCAGCTTCTGGTAAGAAAGCATGTTGGTCATGCGGTGTGCCTTCGCCTTGTCGCTGCCCGCGTCGTAGCTGATGGGCACGGAGTGGAACAGATGCCCCTTGTAGAATCGGCAGGCCCAGAACCCATAGCAGAGGGTGTCCTCCTCCTCGGAGCCCAGGAGCTTGTAGTCATAGGTCTCATAGATGGTGTAGCGACCCACGGGCGTGGCGTTGCCGCCCCGGCCCGAGGAGCAGATCATGATCCGATCCTCGATCCATTCGCCGCCCGCTCCGTGGAACGATACCACGCTCTGGGTGGGCAGGTACAGGACCAGGAGCTTTTCGTCCTCCTGCTTCGGCGGGTCGGCGGGGGTATAGAGGGGCACCAGGCAGGGGCCGTCCACAGGCGCGGCACCGGGAGCAACCCGCCCCACCTCGTCCGCGGGATAGAAGCCGATCTCGTCGTCCCCCACCTGACCGTAGGCAAGGTACATATCCCTCTGCGCCCAGTAGAACAGCCCCGCCGTTTCCGCCGCCTGCAGATACCGGGCGGGCCGCCGATCTTCGGGCAGGGCCGCGGCCAGGAAGGGCGCGGGGGTAGGCGTGGGCTCCGGCGTGGGCGTAGGCACCGGCGTAGGGCTGGGCGTGGGGGTAGGGGAGGGGGTGGGCGTGGGCACCGGCGTCACCAGCACCTGGATAGGGGGCAGGGGCGTGGCGGTCGCAGGCGCGGCTGTGACCGGCTCCGCCGTTGGCGCAGGCGCGGCCTCCACCGTAGCGGCGGGCTTTGCACAGGCTGCCAGGAGGATCAACCCCAAAAGGCATATGCACTTGTTCCAACAGGACCGCTTCATAGGGGACGGACGATCCTCTCCCAAACGACATGATCTTACACAATATCTTACTCGTCCCATACCTGAAAAGCAAGCCGGATCGAAGGGAGCAGATGTAAAAAATCTGTATGCTTTCCCACGTTGGATTTGCGACGCCCATACAAAAAGGACTGCCGCTGCGGCAGCCCTCTCGCTTTAGAAATGGTTATTGCTTTCTCCTCGCCTCCAGCCAGGGGAGGAAGTGCTCCTCGTAGAGGAAGTCCAGAATGGCTACGGCGGGGATGGCCAGCAGGATGCCCACCACGCCGAAGGCCCGCCCGCCCACGATGACGCCCACCAGTATCCACAGGCCCGACACGCCCAGGGAGTCTCCGAAGAGCTTGGGCTTGAGGATGTAGCCGTCGATGGTCTGCAAAATCGCCGTGAAGATCAAAAACGCGAAGGCGTGCCAGGGGTTCACCATCAGCAGCACGAAGCCGCCGATGATGGCGCCGAAAACGGGGCCGAAGGTGGGCAGCAGGTTGAACACGGCCACCACGAAGGACACCAGCCCCACGTAGGGCATGCCCACGATGGCCATGAAGATGGCGTTGGCTCCGCCCACGATCAGGCTGTCCAGCAGATTGAAGACGATGTATCGGTTCAGGATGGCATGGCAGCGGCGCAGCACCTTGGCCAGCTTTTCGTATTTGGCTCCGCCCAGGGAGGCGATCAGGAGCCGCTGGCTGCCGTTCTTCAGCCGGGACTTGTCACCCAGCAAATAGATGGACAGGAGGAAGCCGATCAAAAACTGGATCGCGCCCCGGCCCACGCCCACGGAGGTGGACAGGATCTGGCTCAGGTTTTGCTTTACGAAGTCGGTGACGGTCTCGATGATGGCTTCGGAGGAGCTGATGAACCGATCGAGGTCCAGGGCCTTGGCGTTCACGCCGATGGAGTCCATCATCGCGTGAAGGGAATCCACGTATGCGTCCAGATTCCCCACGAAGGTGGTCACGCTCTCAATGAGCTGGGGAATGAGCATGAGGAGCAGGAACACCATAAAGAGGATCACCGTCAGGATGGCCAGCAGATTGGCCAGGAAGGTCTTCACCTTCTCCTTCTTGATCCAGCGAAACAGGGTCCGTCCGTAGAGCAGGGAGAGAGGGTTCACGATGTAGGCGATGATGGCGCCGATGATAACCGTGGAAAAGTAGCGGAAGAAGGTGCCTATTCCCTCCCGAAAGCCGGCCCAGTGGGTCAGCAGCACGTATAGGACGACGGCGACGCACAGCGATACCGCGTTGTTATACCAGGGCTTTTCCCGAAGTCGTTTGTTCATGTCCAATCACCTGTGCGAATAAAGGTTTACCTCATTGTATCCTATTATGTCGGGATGTCAAGGAACTATTCTCGAAAAAAAACGACTCCCTGAGCCGCTTTCGTGTCGATTCCGTGGGCGTCAGTTTCCCTTCTCCAGCCTGTCCATGACGGCGAGGAGCTCCCGGGGCTCATCGATGACGAATTCGCTGTTCAGGTTCTCCAGGAAGGGGCGGCCCTTGAATCCCCAGCCGACGCCGCAGAAGTGGAGGCCGCCGTTGCGGGCGAACTGGAAATCCACCTCCGAATCCCCCACGTAGACGGCGTTGGCGTTCTTCACCTTCTGCATGTCCAAAACGAACTGCAGACTGGCGGGGTGGGGCTTCAGGGTGAACTTGCTGTTCTGGCCCTGGACCTGGCAGAACAGGTCCCCGTGGGGCGGGAACAGTTCGGAGATCATGTGCACCGCGTGGATGTGGGGCTTGTTGGTCACCACAGCCAGCAGATACCCCCGATCCTTCAATGCCCGCAGGGTCTCCGTCACGCCGGGGTAGGGGCGGGTATGGTCCATGGAGTGATGGGTGTAGTCCTCAAAGAAACTGTCCATCACCGGCTTCCAGTCGTTCTCCCGGCCGTGGGGCATGGCCCGCTGGCACATGTAGGCCACGCTCCGGCCCACCATGTTTTGCACGGCCTCCAGGGGATAGGGGGCGATGCCGTGTTTCTCCAGGGAACGGTTCAGGGAACCTGCTATATCTTCAATGGTGTTGCACAACGTGCCGTCCAGATCAAAGGCGATCAGCTGCATAAGACATCCTTTCGGTAACAGGATAAATCATTTCCCCTATTGTATGCGTTTTTTTGCATACCGTCAAGGAAAAGCTGAGAAGCCCTTCACAAAAGGCGGTTTCTTTGGTATACTTACCATCAAAGAGGCCCGCCCGTGCGGGTCCGGAGGAGGAGGTCCCCGGGGCGGGGAAAGCATGAGCGTATTTGCACCGGTAAATTGTCGGAACATCGAGGCGATGGAGCCTTATTTTTCTGCCTGCACCAATCGAATTTGCGACAACACGGCGGGGGTCACCTTCCAATGGCGCCGGATATTTCAGACCCATTTCGCCATCGCCGGGGAAACGCTGGTGACGCGATCCGTGTATAAGCATATCGGTCCGTGCTATTCCGTACCCGTGGGGCCGGGGGACGTGAACGAAGGCTTCGCTGCCGCCGAGCAGGACGCCAGGGAGCTGGGAGAGGAGCTGCGCTTCGCCTGCGTGGGAGCGGATCAGCTGCCCAGCATTGAGGCGCGGTACGGGAATCTGTTCATCGCGGAGGAGAAGCGGGACTGGTTCGACTATCTCTACGAGGCGGACAGCTTCCGTTCCTTCAGCGGCAAGAAGCATCACAGCCAGAAGAACCACGTAAACCGGTTCTACAAGGAGTACCCCGAGGCGGAATGCCGGGAGATCACCGAGGATATGTTCCCGGAGTGCATCGCCTTTTTGGAGCGGATCGAGGAGGAGCACCCGGAGATGAGCGAAGTGGAGCGAAATGAACTCAAGGGCACCATGGACCTCATCGAGATCGCCTGCAAGCTGAATCAGCGGGCGGCCTGCCTCGTCACCCGGCTGGGGATCACGGCCCTTTCCGTGGGCGAGATCAAGGGGGACACCCTCTTTGCTCACGCGGAGAAGGGGGACGTGAACGCCGCCGGGGTCTACCCGGCCATGGCCCAGGCCTTCGTGAACTTCATGGGCACGGGCTTCACCTACGTGAACCGGGAGGACGACGCGGGAGACGAGGGCATCCGCTACAGCAAGATGAACTACAAGCCCATCGAGCTGATTCCCAAATACTTGGTCACGGTATACGCATAAACAAGGAGGCGTCTATGGAGAAGTGGTGGAAGGAACAGGCGGTCTATCAGATCTATCCCATGAGCTATTGCGACAGCAACGGCGACGGCATGGGCGACATCCCCGGCATCATCTCCAAGCTCCCCTATATCAAATCTCTGGGGGTGGGCATAATCTGGCTCTCCCCGGTCTATCGCTCCCCCGGCGAGGACAACGGCTATGACATCTCCGACTACTGCGACATCGACCCCAAGTTCGGCACCTTGGCCGACATGGACGAGCTCATACAAAAGGCCAACGCCCTTGGCCTTCGGATCGTCATGGATCTGGTCATCAACCATACCTCCGATCAGCATGCTTGGTTCCAGAAGAGCCGCCGCCGGGAAGCGCCCTATGAGGACTTCTACATCTGGCGGGACGGCAAGGGCAAGCGTCCCCCCAACAACTGGACCAGCTTCTTCGGCGGCAGGGCCTGGGCCTTCGACGACGTGCGGGGGCAGTGGTACCTGCATCTGTTCGCCAAGGGCCAGCCGGACCTCAACTACCGTAACCCCGCCGTCATCGACGCGGTGGAGCAGGTCATGGACTTCTGGCTCGCCCGGGGCGTATCCGGCTTTCGGTGCGACGTCATCAATCTGCTGTGGAAGGACAGCCTGAAAAACGGCTTCCCCAAGGGCGCCCTGGTGGGCAGCGAATACTACATCGGCCGCCCCGGCTGCCATACCCTGCTGCAGCGGTTCCGGCGGGAGGTGCTTTCCAAATACGACTGCTTCACCGTGGGCGAGACCGTACTGGTGTCCACCAAAAAGGCCAGGGAGCTGACGGACCCCAACCGGGGCGAGCTCGACATGGTGTTCTCCTTCGAGCATATGAACGCGGATTGCTTCCTGGTCAAGTGGCTGCCGCGGAAGTTCAAGACCCAGCGGCTCTTTAGGAGCCTCATCAAGTGGCAGAAGAAGCTCCCCTGGAACGCCCTCTATTTCGAAAACCACGATCAGCCTCGGTCCGTGTCCCGCTTCGGGGACGACAGCCCGGCGGCGGCCAAGGCCATGCTGACGCTGCTGCTCACCCTGCGGGGCACGCCCTTCGTCTATCAGGGGGAGGAGCTGGGCATGACCAACTTCGACTTCACCTCCATGGCGGACATCCAGGACGTGGAATCGAAGAACATGGTCCCCACCCTGAAAAAGCTGGGTCTCAACGACAGGCGGATCTTCGAGCGCATGAAGAAAGCCAGCCGGGACAACGCCCGCACGCCCATGCAGTGGACCCCGGGTCCCCAGGGCGGCTTCACCACCGGCACCCCCTGGCTGAAGGTCAACGGCAACCACGTACAAATCAACGCCGAGACCGAGGAGCAGGACCCCGACTCCGTGCTGAACTGGTTCCGCACCCTCCTGGCGTACAGGAACGGCAGCGACGTGTTGAAGCAGGGCCGCTTCCGCCTCATCAGCCGGGAAAAGGACTGGATCAAGATCGAGCGCCGGCTGGGGGACGAGCGGGTCATCGTGGCCGTGAACTGGTCGCCCAAGCCAGCAAAACTCCCCCTGGTGGGCTATCCCGTTTTGTCCACCCACGGCACGAAGGAGCTGGACTGCGAGCTTCAGCCCTGGGAAGCGGTGCTGATCGAGGAAAAATAGGTTTCAAGTACCTCAGTATTTGACATAAGGAGAGAGACCATGATCGAGTGCAACGACAAAGTTTTCCGCCTGGCCACGGACCACACCGCCTATCTCTTTCGGGTGACCCCCTTCGGCCATCTCGAACACCTCCACTACGGCGGCCCCGTGCCCCTGCCTGACGGGGCGGCGCTGGCCGCCAAAGCCACCATCGCCCGGGGTTCGTCCATTATGTACGACGAGAGCAGCGACACCTACTGCCTGGACGATCTGGCGCTGGAGTGGAGCGGCGTGGGCAAGGGCGACTTTCGGAACCCGCCCGCGGAGCTGACCCTCCCTGACGGCGCTTTCACCAACGATTTCGTCTACGAATCCCACGAGCGGAAGGACGGCCCCTTGCCCATGGAAGGCCTGCCAACGGCCTACGGCGACGACGCCGAGACGCTGATCCTCCATCTGAAGGAGAAGGAAGCGCCCGTGACGCTGGACCTGATCTACACGGTCTATCCCCAAGCTGACGTGATCACCCGGCGGGCGGTGCTGAAGAACGAAGGGGAAGCGCCCGTGGTCATCGACAAGCTCATGAGCTACATGCTGGACATGGTCCCCGCCGCGGAGCTCACCTTCACCACCTTCGACGGCGGCTGGATCCGGGAGGCCCGCCGCCATGATCGGCCCGTCATGTCCGGCATCTACGTGAACGAGGGCAGCACCGGCGCCTCCGGCCACAAGCACAACCCGGGCGTGCTGCTCAGCGAAAAGCACTGTTCCGAGGAGCAGGGGCGCTGCTGGGGCTTCAACCTCCTCTACAGCGGCAACCACTACACTGCCGTGGAGAAGGCGGAGAACGGCCTTGTGCGCGTCATGGCCGGCGTCAGTCCCCGGTGCTTCCGATACACCCTGGCCCCCGGCGCAGCTTTCGAGACGCCGGAAGGGGTCATGACCTATTCCGACGGCGGCTTCAACGGCCTGTCCGCCCACTTCCACGACTTCATCAACGATCATGTGATCCGGGGCGATTGGAAAGGAAAGGAACGGCCGGTGCTCTGCAACGATTGGGAAGCCTGTTTTTTTTCCTTTCGGGAGAGGAAGCTCCTCTCCCTGGCCAAGCGGGCGAAGAAGGCGGGCGCTGAGCTGTTCGTCCTGGACGACGGCTGGTTTCAGGGCCGGAACAACGACAAGGCGGGCCTGGGCGATTACGCCGTGGACAGAAAGAAGCTGCCTCACGGTCTCGAGGGCCTGTGCGCGAAGATCAACAAGCTGGGCATGAGCTTCGGCCTCTGGGTGGAGCCGGAGAGCGTCAACGAGGACAGCGACCTCTACCGGGCCCATCCCGACTGGGCGGTGAAGCTGCCCAACAGGAAGCCATCCTACGGGCGGAACCAGCTTTTGCTGGATCTGGTGAACCCGGCGGTGCGGGACTATATCGTGGAGAACGTGGGCCGGATACTGGACAGCTGTCCCATCGCCTACGTGAAGTGGGACATGAACCGCCACATGAGCGACATGTATTCCCCCTTCTGCGAAAACGGGGCCTTCTGCCACGAGTACATCAAGGGGCTCTACGACGTGCTGGGCCGCATCTTCTATCCCCGGCCTCACATCCTCTTTGAAAGCTGCTCCTCCGGCGGCAACCGGTTCGACCTCGGGATGCTGTGCTACTCCCAGCAGATCTGGGCCAGCGACGACACGGACGCCATCGAACGGGTGAAGATCCAGGGCGGGCTTTCCTACCTCTATCCCGTATCGACCATGGGAGCCCATATTTCGGAAGCGCCCCATCAGCAGACCCTGCGGGAAACGCCTCTTTCCACCCGCTTCCACACCTCCGCCTTCGGAGCGCTGGGCTGGGAGATGGACCTCGGCACCCTGACCTACGCCGAGAAGAAGGAAGCCAGGAAGGATATGGAATTCTACAAGGCCCATCGCCGGACCTTCCAGTTCGGCCGCTTCGCCCGCCTCGGCCGCCAGAACGGCATGGAGACCTGGGTGGCCCTGGGGGAGAAGGAGGCCGTGGCCGCCCGCTTCCTCATGGACAACGAGGCCGCCGCACCGGCGGACGTGCTGCGGGTGCCGGGCCTGGACCCCGACAGGACCTATGCTGTGGAGCGCATGACGAAGGGCGTCCGGGTGGGGCCGCTGGCGAGCCTCCTCAAGCACGTGGCCCCCGTCAGCGTAAAGAAGGGCGGATTCATCATCCGCACCATCGACAGGTTCTTCATGCTCCCCGACGGGGAGGAGAAGTTCACCGCCACGGGCCGGGCTCTCAGCGAGGGCGTACCCCTCAACACCCGGTTCATCGGCACGGGATATAACAAGGACATTCGGATGCTGGGCGATTTCGGCTCAGAGCTGTACTATATCAAAGGAGCGGAAGCATGACCAAAGGGGAATTGATCTCATCCTTCTACGAGGCCTTCGGCCCGGGAACCGAGCCCCGCGTATTCTTCGCCGGCGGCCGGGTGAACCTGATCGGCGAGCACGTGGACTACAACGGCGGCCACGTGCTGCCCTGCGCCCTGACCATGGGCACCTGGGGGCTGCTTCGCCGCCGGACGGACGACCGGCTGCGGTTCTATTCGCTGAACTTTCCCCAGGCGGGGGTGCTGGAGGGGACGCTGTCCTCCGTCCGTTTCCACGAGCGGAATCAATGGACCAACTACGTGCTGGGCATGCTCTTCGCCCTGCGGGAGCGGGGGATCGTGCTCAGCTCCGGCTTCGAGTTGCTGATCTACGGCAACATCCCCAACGGCTCGGGCCTGTCCTCCTCCGCTTCCCTGGAGGTGGTGGCCGGGGCGGCGTTCCGTGCCTGCTACGATCTCGATCTCACCAACGTGGAGCTGGCTTTGCTGGGCCAGCGGGCGGAGAACGGGTTCATCGGCCTCAACAGCGGCATCATGGACCAGTTCAGCATCGCCTGCGGCCGGGAGGATGCCGCCGTATTTCTGAACACCGGCACCCTGAGCTACGAGTACGTGCCCGTAGAGCTCCACGACAACGTGATCCTCATCATGAACACCTGCAAGCGCCGCACCCTGGCGGACTCCAAGTACAACGAGCGCCGGGCCGAGTGTGAAAGCGCCCTGAAGGCCCTGCAAAAGAAGCTGCCCGTGAAGGATCTGGCCTCGGTGGACCTGCGCACCTTCGAAGCCAACAAGCACCTGATCGAAAACGAGACGGAGCGGGCTCGGGCGGAGCACGTGGTCTATGAGTGCGCCCGCACCGTGGAGGCGTGCAGGAAGCTGCGGCAGGGCGATCTGGTCTCCTTCGGACGGCTCATGGACGCTTCCCACGACTCCCTGCGGGACCTGTACGCCGTGTCCTGCCGGGAGCTCGACACCCTGGTGAACGAGGCCCGCGCCTGCGAGGGCGTGCTGGGGGCCCGCATGACCGGGGCCGGCTTCGGCGGCTGCGCCGTGGCCATCGTGAACAGGGACGCTGTGGACGCCGTCATGGAGAAGGTCGGCACCGCGTATGAAGCGGCCATCGGCTACCCCTGCGCCTTCTATGTGGCCAGCATCGGGGGCGGTCCCCGAGAACTGTAAAAAAACGGGATCAAACACATCACATAAAAACGATTTGGAGGTATTGGAAATGAAGAAACCCATTCTCGTCATCATGGCAGCCGGCATGGGCAGCCGGTACGGCGGCTTGAAGCAGATGGACCCGGTGGACAAGGAGGGCCACGTGATCATGGACTTCTCCCTGTTCGACGCCAAGCGGGCCGGCTTCGAGAAGGCCGTCTGCATCATCAAGCGGGAGATGGCCGAGGACTTCGAGGAGGTCATCGGCAGCCGCGTCCGCCCGTTTATGGAGCTTGAATACGCCTTCCAGGACATGAACGCCCTGCCGGAGGGCTACAGCGTCCCCGAGGGCCGGGTGAAGCCCTGGGGCACCACCCACGCCGTCCTGGCCGCCAAGGATTTGATCGGCGACGCCCCCTTCGCCGTCATCAACGCCGACGACTTCTACGGCCGGGAAGCCTACAAGACCATCTATGATTATCTGAAGGAGCCCCATGGAAAGGGCGAGTACGCCATGGTGGGCTATCTTTTGAAGAACACCGTCACCGACAACGGCCACGTGGCCCGGGGCGTGTGCGTGGTGGACGAGAACGACAATCTGACCTCCATCGCGGAGCGCCTCCGCATCGAGAAGCGGGAGGGCGGCATCGCCTTCACAGAGGACGAGGGGAAGACCTACACGGCCCTCGATCCCGACGACACCGTGTCCATGAACTTCTGGGGCTATATGCCCGACTTTTTGGAGGAGGCGGAGAAGCGCTTCCCCGCGTTCCTGGACGAGAACCTGCCCAAGAACCCCTTAAAGTGCGAGTACCTGGTGCCCCGGCTCACCAACGACCTGATCGTCGAAGGCAAGGCCAGCGTGAAGGTGCTCCATTGCGGCGCCAAGTGGCACGGCGTCACCTACAAGCAGGACATGCCTGCCCTCCAGCAGAGCATCCGGGAGATGAAGGCTGCGGGATTGTATCCGGATAATTTGTGGAAATAACCCATGCTCTTTGACCTCATCGCTCCCTATACCACCCTGTGCCTTGCGGGGATGTGCAAGAACGCGGGAAAGACCACCGCGCTGGGCGCCCTCATCGGCGGGGCGCGGGCCCGGGGCGTTTCCCTTGCCTTGACCTCCATCGGCCGGGACGGGGAGCGGGAGGATCTTATCACCGGCACCAACAAGCCCCCCATCTACGTGACGGGGGGCACTTTGTTCGCTACGGCCCGGGGGCTCCTCCCCAAGTGCGACGCGACGGCGGAGATCCTGGACATGACCGGCATCCACACCCCTCTCGGTGAGGTGGCGATCCTTCGGGCCCTGTCCGACGGCTTCGTGGAGTTGGCGGGTCCCTCCATGACCGAGCAGATCGTGTCCCTGACGGAGAAGCTGAGAACCTTCGGCGCAGAGAAGGTGCTGATCGACGGCGCGTTGTTCCGCCGGAGCCTGTGCGCCCCTGAGGCGGCGGAGGCGGTGATCCTCTCCACCGGGGCCAGCTACGGTCCGGACATGGAGAAGACCTCGGCGGACACGGCCTTCGTGGCGGAATTGCTGACCCTGCCCGAGAGCGGGCCCTGGCCCCACATGGCGGGCCGCCGCTTCGCCCGGGGCGACCTGTATGACGATTTGCCCGCCGCCCTAGAGGGGCAGGGGGAGGCCCTGTATGCGTCCGGGGCCTTCACCGACGCCATGGCGTCCCAGCTTTTGCGGCGCAAAGCCATCCCCCGCGAGGTGAATGTGGAGGACGGCACCCGGCTGCTGCTTTCCCGGGAGAACTACGAAAAGCTCCGAACCCGGGGCGTCGCCTTCCGGGTCAGGCGGCAAAACAAACTGATCGCCGTCACCGTAAATCCCTTTTCCGCCTACGGCGCGCCCTACGACCCCGCCGCCTTCCGACGGCTGGTGGAGAGCAGGGTCAACGTGCCCGTGATGAACGTTTTTGAAGAAAGCCAATGGAACTGACAGCAAAGCAGCAACTGGATATCGGCCTCGATTTTGTGCTGGACCGGCTTTTGCCCCTGAGCCCTTTGGGCCGGGAGAAGAAGCGGGCCCTGGGCCCCTATGCCCGGGCGGACCGGGCGGCCCTGGCGCAGGAATTGGAGAACCTGGGCAAGGCCGTGGCTCTGGGAGATCAGCCGGCCCTCGTACGCTTCCGGCAGGGACTCCTGCAGCTGCGGGACATCCGGGGGACCGTGGCTCGCCTGGGACAGCGGGATCTGGACCAGGTGGAGCTCTTCGAGCTCAAGCGGTATCTGCTGCTGCTGCGGGAACTGGCGGCGGCTTTCAACGACCTGCAGGCCGTTGCCCGTTGGGAGGGGGTAAGCTTGCAGGACGCGCCCGAAGCGCTGTCGATCCTGGACCCGGAAAACTCCGGCAACCCGGCCTTCTCCCTGCGGGATCAGTGGTCGGAGGCATTGGCTGCCGTCCGCAAAGAGAAGGGAGAAATTGAAAAGCGGATCGCCCAAGCCGCCGGGGAAGCCCGGGAAGCCCTGCTCCGGCAGCGCACGGGGATCGTCCTTCGGGAAGCGGAGGAAGAGCAGCGCCTGTGCGCCCGGCTCTCCCGAAAGCTGACGCCCTATCAAAAAGCGATCGCCGACAGCCTGGACGCCCTGGGGCGTCTCGATCTGCTGCTGGCCAAGGCCGCTCTGGTCCGGGAGCTGGGCGGCGTACAGCCCACCCTCACCGACCGGGAGCTTTCCTTCGTGAACATGGTCCATCCCGCCATCCGGGACAGCCTCCGCCGCCAGGGGGCCGCCTTTACGCCGCTGACGCTCGCCCTTAGACCCGGGGCCGCCGTGCTCACGGGGGCCAATATGGGGGGCAAAAGCGTGTGCCTCAAGACCCTGGCTCTGAACGTATACCTCGTCCACTGCGGCCTGTTCCCCTTCGCCGAAACGGCGGCTGTACCCTTCTTCGACGGCCTGTGCCTCGTTCGCGGGGAGGGGGAGGACGGCCGGGAGGGCCTTTCCTCCTTCGGCGGGGAGCTTATGGCGGCGGACGATGCCGCCCGGGCCGTGCAGCAGGGCTTCTGCCTGGTCCTCTTCGACGAGTTCGCTCGGGGCACCAACCCCGCCGAGGCCGTGAAGCTCCAGCAGGGGGCCCTGACCTACTTCGACGCTTCCGGCTCCATATGCCTCTTCGTCACCCACTATGAGGCCGTGGCCGCCCGGGCAAAGCGCCGGTTCCTCACCCGGGGCATCCGGGATCTCGATTTGGCGGAGGGACGCCGAATGATCGAGGCGGGGGCGGACAAGCTGGCCGTCCTGCGCCGCTTTATGGACTACGGCGTGGAGGAGATCACCGACGCTTCCGTCCCCCAAAGGGCACTCTCCGTGGCGGAGCTCCTGGGGGTGGAGGAGGGGCTGCTCGCCGCCATCCGAGCGGAATACCGCTTGGAATATATACCCCGTTCCGATTGACGAACAGCAACCTTTCTGATACAATAGCAACAACAGAATAGGGAGATAGAGGCGCGGCGCGCAGGGTACCCGGCGGGGAACGGGCGAACGACTTTCCGGGAAAGGGGCGCAGCCGCCGAAAGAGGAGGGAGTTTCGCCGCTCTCGCTTCTTGGGGGTCGGGCGGACATGGCTCGGCCACTGTCGTCTGGGAAGATGATGCGCTATCGATACGGTTTTTCCGCGTCGATAGCCTTTTTCTTTGGACGGAGCGCTATGGGAAGACCTTTTTTCCATGGCGTTTATTATTTTATGCTGCATAAGGAGGTACGGTATGCAAGTGACCATTCGGGTGCGCATGAGCGCCCACGACGCCCACTACGGCGGGAACCTGGTGGACGGTGCGAAGATGCTGGAGCTGTTCGGGGACGTGGCGACGGAGCTGCTGATCCGCCGGGACGGGGACGAAGGCCTGTTCTGCGCCTACGACATGGTGGAGTTCAAAGCGCCGGTCTACGCCGGGGACTTCATCGAGGCCACGGGCGAGATCGTGTCCGAGGGCAACACCTCCCGAAAGATGGTCTTCGAGGCCCGCAAGGTCATCACTGCCCGGCCGGACATCAACGATTCCGCGGCAGAAGTGCTGGCGGAGCCCATCCTGGTCTGCCGGGCCAGCGGCACCTGCGTGACCCCCAAGGACAAACAAAGGAACAGCTAAGATGGAGAAATTGATCATCACCGCCGCCATCTGCGGGGCGGAGGTCACCAAGGCCCAGAACCCCGCCGTGCCCTACACCGTCGAAGAGATGGTCCGGGAGGCCCGGTCCGCCTATGACGCGGGCGCTTCCGTCATCCACGTCCACGTCCGCTGGGACGACGGCACCCCCACCCAGGACAGGGAGCGGTTCCGGGTGGTCATGGACGCCATCCGCGCCGAGCTTCCCGACGCCATCATGATCCCCTCCACCGGCGGAGCAACGGGCATGAGGCCCGAGGAGCGCCTTCAGCCCACGGAGCTGTTCCCCGAGATGGCGACCCTGGACTGCGGCACCTGCAACTTCGGCGACGAGATCTTCGACAACACCATGCCCACCATGCGGGCCTTCGGCAGGCGCATGATCGAGAACCGCATCAAGCCCGAATACGAGTGCTTCGAAATGGGCCATCTCGATACCGTGCTGAACATGGCCCGCAAAGGCGAGGTCCCCGGCGCGCCCATGCAGTTCAACTTCGTGCTGGGCGTCCCCGGCTGCGCTTCCGCCACGGTCCAGAACCTGGTTTGGATGGCCTCTTCCATCCCCGCCGGCTCCACCTGGACGGCCACGGGCGTGGGCCGGAGCGCCTTCACCCTGGCTGCCCCCGCCATCGTCATGGGCGGCAACGTCCGGGTGGGCTTTGAGGACAACCTCTATCTTTCCCGGGGCGTCAAGGCCCGCAGCAACGGGGAGCTGGTGGAGAAGGTGGTGCGCCTCAGCCGGGAACTGGGCCGCGAGATCGCTTCACCGGCGGAAGCCCGGGCGATCCTGGGCCTCACCGGCGGTCCCAATTGTCCGGTTCACTGAATATATACAGCATAAATTTATAAAAATACATTTCATACGGAGGAAGATTCTATGGCACTCAAAGGCAACAAGTACGGTACCCATCGCGTCATCGAGCCTAAGGGCGTACTCACCCAGGCGGCCTATAAGATCGACAACAACATGGACGTCCTCTACTCCAACGAGATCATCTGCGACGTCCAGTCCCTGAACATCGATTCCGCTTCCTTCACCCAGATCGAGGAGGCCTGCGGCGGCGACGAAAAGAAGATCGGCGAGATGATCATGGGGATCGTGGCCGAGCGTGGCAAGCAGCAGAACCCGGTCACCGGCTCCGGCGGCATGTTCATCGGCACCGTGGCCTACATCGGCGAGGATCTGCAGGATCGGGATCTGAAGGTGGGGGACAAGATCGCTTCGCTGGTGTCCCTGTCCCTGACGCCGCTGCGCATCGACAAGATTTTGGCCGTCCACAAGGACATCGACCGGGTGGACATCGTGGGCAAGGCCGTCCTCTTTGAAAGCGGCATCTACGCCAAGCTCCCCTCCGACATGAGCGAAGCGTTGGCTCTGGCCGCCCTGGACGTGGCCGGCGCCCCCGCCCAGGCCCGCAAGCTCCCCAAGGAGGGCGACTCCGTCCTGATCCTGGGGGCCAACGGCAAGAGCGCCGTCCTCTGCGGCTACGAGGCCATGAAGAAGGTGGGCCCCACCGGCAACGTGGTGGGCCTGGTCCGGAACCCCAAGCAGGTCCCCGCCCTCATGGAGCTGGGCGTGTACCACCAGGTCATCGTGGCCTCCGCTACGGAGCCCGTGGCGGTGCTGGAAGCGGCCCTCGCGGCCAACGGCGGGAAAGAATACGACATCTCCATCTGCTGCGTGAACCAGCCCAACTGCGAGATGAGCGCCATCCTGCCCGTGCGGGACGATGGCCTGGTGTACTTCTTCTCCATGGCCACCAGCTTCACCAAGGCGGCGTTGGGCGCCGAGGGCGTGGGCAAGGACGTGAACATGATCATCGGCAACGGCTACACCAAGGACCATGCCGAGATCACGTTGAACGTGCTCAGAGAGAATCCGAAACTTCGCGCCCTGTTCGACGAAAAATACGTATAAATCATTGCATAAGGAGTCTGGATATGCATTTTGAGAATTATGCCCGGAAGAACGGGCTGTTCCGGGATGTGCCGGATGAACTGTGGAACGACTGGCACTGGCAGGTCAAGAACCGGGTGGAAACCCTGGAGGACCTGAAGAAGTATATCAACCTGACGGAGGAAGAGGAGGAGGGGGTGCGCCGGACGTTGGGCATGCTCCGCATGGCCATCACCCCCTACTATCTGTCCCTCGTAGACCTTGCCGATAAATACGACCCCATTCGCCGACAGGCGATCCCCACCGCCCACGAGCTGGAGAAGGCGCCTTACGAGGCGGCGGACCCCCTCCACGAGGACACGGATTCCCCTGTGAAGGGCCTGACCCATCGGTACCCCGACCGGGTGCTGTTTCTGGTGACGGACCAGTGCTCCATGTACTGCCGTCACTGCACCCGCCGCCGGTTCGCCGGGCAGACGGACTGCGCCGTGCCCATGGAGCAGATCAAAAAGTGCATCGAGTACATCCGGCAGCATGAGGAGGTCCGGGACGTGCTCCTCTCCGGCGGCGACGCCCTGATGCTCTCCGACAACCTGCTCGAGCAGATCATTTCTGAGCTTCGGACCATCGAGCACGTGGAGATCATCCGCATCGGCACCCGCACCCCCGTGGTCTGCCCCCAGCGGATCACGCCCGAGCTGTGCGATATGCTCAAGAAGTATCACCCCATCTGGGTGAACACCCACTTCAACCATCCCAGCGAGATCACCCCCGAGGCGGCGGCCGCCTGTGCGCGCCTTGCGGACGCGGGCATCCCCCTGGGGAATCAGAGCGTGCTGCTGGCCGGGGTCAACGACTGCGTCCATGTGATGAAGAAGCTGGTGAACGAGCTGGTCTATATCCGGGTCCGGCCCTACTACATCTACGCCTGCGACCCCTCCCTGGGCCTCAGCCACTTCCGCACCCCGGTATCGAAGGGCATCGAGATCATGGAAGGCCTTCGGGGCCACACCAGCGGCCTGTGCGTGCCCACCTTCGTGGTGGACGCCCCGGGCGGCGGCGGCAAGACCCCGGTGATGCCCACCTATCTCATCTCCCAAAAGCCGGGGAAGATCGTCCTTCGGAACTTCGAAGGCGTGATCACCACCTATTCCGAGCCCACCCACTACGAGGAGAACTGCCATTGCCCCGTGTGCACCGGCAAGCGGAAGGTGAACAAAGTGGGGGTAGCCGGTTTGGAACAGGGTTTGGAACAGAAATACATGACGCCCAAGGGGCTGCTGCGAGAGGAACGGTTGAAATAATGGCATCCAAGCTGAATCTGGATCAACATAAGGTGGATCGGGCCCGGGCCGCCGCCCGTCAGGTGGCGGTGGACACCCAATCCTTCATCGACCGGCACACCACGGTCACCGTTGAACGGGCGGTCTGTCGGCTCCTGCTCATCGACGGGGTGAACGAGGTGGGCGTGCCGTTGCCCAACGTGGTGGTGGACCACCTGCTCGAGAAGGGCCTGCTGCCCTACGGGACGGCCTATGCCCTGGGCAACGCCATGGCAGAAACAGGCCTCACGCCCCAACAGATCGCCGAGGCGGTGGACCGGGGCGAGCTGGATCTCTCCCGAGTGACGCCCCACAGCCTGGACGAGATCGAACGGGCCGTCGAGCCCGCGGCGAAAGCCACCGTGGAGCGCATCCGCTGTAACGTGGCTCAAAGGAACGCCTACCTTTCCGAGTACGGCGACAAGGAGGGGCCCTACCTCTACGTCATCGTGGCCACGGGCAACATCTACGAGGACATCGTCCAGGCCAAAGCCGCCGCCCGGCAGGGGGCGGACGTGATCGCGGTCATCCGCACCACGGGGCAGAGCCTCCTGGATTACGTGCCCTACGGGGCTACCACCGAGGGCTTCGGCGGCACCTACGCCACCCAGGAGAACTTCCGCCTTATGCGGGCGGCTCTCGACGAGGTGGGGGCGGAGGAGCATCGCTACATCCGCCTGTGCAACTACTGTTCGGGCCTGTGCATGCCGGAGATCGCCGCCATGGGCGCATTGGAGCGGTTGGACGTGATGCTGAACGACGCCCTCTACGGCATCCTCTTTAGGGACATCAATATGCAGCGGACGCTGATCGACCAGAGCTTCTCCCGCCGGATCAACGCCTTCGCCGGCGTCATCATCAACACGGGCGAGGACAACTATCTCACCACGGCGGACGCGGTGGAGGAGGCCCACACGGTCCTGGCCAGCCAGTTTCTCAACGAGCAGTTCGCCCTCTGCGCGGGGCTGCCCGAGGAGCAGCAGGGCCTGGGCCACGCTTTTGAGATCGACCCCGCCCGGGAGAACGGCTTTCTCTATGAGCTGGCGCAGGCTCAGATGGCCCGGGAGATCTTCCCCAAGGCCCCCTTGAAGTACATGCCGCCCACCAAGTTCATGACGGGCAACATCTTCCGGGGCCACGTCCAGGACGCCCTGTTCAACATGGTCACCATCCTGACCGGCCAGAAGATCCACCTTTTGGGCATGATGACCGAAGCCATCCACACGCCCTTCATGTCCGATCGGGCCCTGTCCATCGAGAACGCCCGGTACGTGTTCAACACCATGAAGGATCTGGGGGCGGAGCTGACCTTCCGACCCGACGGCATCATGGCCCACCGGGCGGACGAGGTGCTCTCGAAGGCCGCGGACCTGCTGGAGAAGATCCAGCGCGACGGCCTGTTCGCCACCTTGGAGCACGGCACCTTCGCGGATATCAAGCGCATGCGGGACGGCGGCAAGGGCCTTTCCGGCGTGGTGCTTCGGGCGGAGGGGTACTACAACCCCTTCCTGACTCTCATGGGAGGAAGTGCAAAATGAGTGGCGGACTCTACGATATGAGCGTCAAGAGCTTTGATCGGACGCTGGATCTCACCCGGATCAAGGCTTACGGCGACACCATGAACGACGGCAAGGTGCAGCTGAGCTTCACCCTGCCCGTGAAGGACGACGAGAAGGGCATGGAGGCCGCCCGGCAGTTGGCCCGCAAGATGGGCCTCGAGGAGCCCAACGTGGCCGGGACGGTGAAGCTGGACGACGATTTCACCTTCTACGTGGTCTACGGCTCCTGTATCCACACGGTGGACTACGAGCACATCGAGGTCAAGACCGTGGAGAGCAGCGTCATGTCCATGGAGGAGGTCAACGACTATATCCGCAGCCACTTCGGCCGAAAGCTGGTGTTCGTCGGCGCGTCCACCGGCACGGACGCCCACACCGTGGGCATCGACGCCATCATGAACCGCAAGGGCTTCGCGGGCCACTACGGCCTCGAGCGCTACGAGATGATCGAAGCCTACAACCTGGGAGCCCAGGTGGAGAACGAGGACTTCGTGAAGAAGGCCGTGGCGCTGAACGCCGACGTGCTGCTGGTGTCCCAGACCGTGACCCAGAAGGATGTGCACATTCAGAACATGACGGAACTCATCGAGCTGCTGGAGGCGGAGGGCCTCCGTTCCCGGTTCGTGGTCATCTGCGGCGGCGCCCGGATCACCCACGAGCTGGCGAAGGAGCTGGGCTTCGACGCCGGCTTCGGCCCCCGCAAGTTCGCCGAGGACGTGGCATCCTTCGCCGTGGAGGAGATGACCCGGCGGGGACTGGACAGATAAACGGAGGGTTTTTATGGATATTCTGATCATTGACGGCCAGGGCGGCAACCTGGGCAAGCTCCTGACCAAACGGCTGCGGGAGGCCGTGCCCCGGGCGGACATCACCGTGGTGGGCACCAATTCCACCGCCACGGAGAACATGCTCAAGGGCGGCGCGGATCGGGCTGCCACGGGGGAGAACGCCGTGGTGGTCAACGCCCGCAAGACGAAGATCATCGCCGGGCCCATGGGCATCGTCATCGCGGACGCCCTTTTAGGCGAGGTGACCCCCGCCATGGCCATGGCCGTGGGCCGGAGCGACGCCGTTCGGGTGCTGATCCCCATGAACCGGTGCGACACCCTGGTGGCCGGGGTGGGGGAGAGGTCCATGGGCGAGCTTGTGGAGGACGCCGTGCGCCGGATCGCGGATCTGCTGCAAAAAGCCGATTGACAGAGGGCCGGCTTCTTTGCTATACTTTCCCCGTCGGCAGGAAGCCGGCGCGGGGCCGCACGCCCGTCAAGACTATCATTTGAACGGATGCTTTGAAGGCATCGCCCTTCCGTGAACGGAGGGCGGTGCTTTTTGCGTCCAAGGAAAGGAAAACCCATGAAAAACAAGAACATTCTGAAGCTGACCTATGCCGGCGTCTGCCTGGCTCTCTGCCTGGTGCTTCCCTTTTTGACGGGCCAGATCCCCCAGATCGGCAGCAAGCTCCTTCCCATGCACATCCCCGTGCTCCTCTGCGGCTTCCTCTGCGGGCCCGTGTGGGGCCTGGGCGTGGGGCTCGTCGCGCCCATCCTGCGCTCGCTGATCTTCGGCATGCCGCCCCTGTTCCCCACGGCCACGGCCATGGCCTTCGAGCTGGCGGCTTACGGCCTGCTCTCCGGGCTCTTCTATAAGCTCCTGCCCAAGAAGACCCCCTTCCTGTACGTAGCCCTGATTCTCGCCATGATCGGCGGGCGGCTGGTTTGGGGTCTTGCCATGACCATCCTCATGAACGCCACCGGCAAGGGCTTTACCCTGGCCGCCTTCTGGGCTGGCGCTTTTGCCAACGCCTGGCCGGGCATCATCCTCCAGCTGGTCCTGATCCCGCCGCTGGTGGCGGCCCTCAAGAAGGCCAAACTCATGCCAAACGAATAACAGACTCTCCGCTGAACGAAAGCGCCGCCTCTCCGCGGCGCTTTTTCCGTCATATTTTTGTCACAAATCGCAAAATAGCCTTTGCTTTATCCCCGTCCGTATAGTATACTGTTTTCATAGTGGCAGGGTATGCCATGAGTCTTGAGAAGAAGGAGGGCGTTCACCTTGGAAGAAGTCAAATCCGCCGCGGCGCAGAGTCCCTATGCCATAGAGATGCTGCACATCACCAAGCGGTTTCCGGGTATCATCGCCAACGACGACATCACCCTTCAGCTGAGGAAGGGCGAGATCCACGCGCTCCTCGGCGAGAACGGCGCAGGCAAGAGCACGCTCATGAGCGTATTGTTCGGGCTTTATCAGCCGGAGGAGGGGATCATCAAGAAGGATGGGAAGGAGGTCCAGATCAAGGACCCCAACGACGCCAATGATCTGGGCATCGGGATGGTCCATCAGCACTTCAAGCTGGTGGAGTGCTTCACGGTCCTCGACAACATCATCATGGGCGTGGAGCCCACCCGCGCCGGCTTCCTCCAGAAAGACGAAGCCCGCAAGAAGATTCTGGCCCTGTCCGAAAAATACGGCCTGCAGGTGGACCCGGACGCCCGCATCGAGGATATCACCGTGGGCATGCAGCAGCGCACCGAGATTTTGAAGATGCTCTATCGGGACAACGAGATCCTGATCTTCGACGAGCCCACCGCCGTGCTCACCCCCCAGGAGATCGACGAGCTCATGGCCATCATGAAGAACCTCTCCAAGGAGGGCAAGAGCATCCTGTTCATCTCCCACAAGCTCAATGAGATCATGGCCGTGGCCGACCGCTGCTCCGTGCTGCGCAAGGGCAAGTACATCGGCACCGTGGAGACCAAGAACACCACCGCCGAGGAGCTGTCCGCCATGATGGTGGGCCGCAACGTCAACTTCCATGTGACCAAGGAGCCCAAGGAACCCGGCGAGGTGGTCCTCTCCGTGGAGAACATGACCGTGGCCTCCAAAGCCCACAGCAACAACGCCGTAAAGAACGTGTCCCTGAAGGTCCGCCGGGGCGAGATCGTGTGTATCGCCGGTATCGACGGCAACGGCCAGACCGAGTTCGTCTATGGCCTCACCGGCCTCGAGCCCTTGGTGTCCGGCAAGATCCTGCTGAACGGCAAGGACATCAGCAAGGCCCCCATCCGGGAGCGGAACATCCTGGGCATGAGCCACATCCCCGAGGACCGGCACAAGCACGGTCTGGTCCTGGATTATTCCCTCGAATACAACTTCATCCTGGAGCGGTACTTCGAGCCGGAGTTCACGGACAAGGCGGGCTTCCTGAAGCGGGGCAACATCCGCAAGTACGCCGAGAAGCTCATCGAGCAGTACGACGTTCGTTCCGGTCAGGGCCCCATCACCATCGCCCGCAGCATGTCCGGCGGCAACCAGCAGAAGGCCATCGTAGGCCGGGAGATCGACAAGGACCCCGAGCTCCTGGTGGCGGTGCAGCCCACCCGCGGCTTGGACGTGGGCGCCATCGAATACATCCACAAGCAGCTGGTGGCCCAGCGTGACGCGGGCAAGGCCGTGCTGCTGGTATCCCTGGAGCTGGACGAGGTCATGGACGTGCCCGATCGGATCCTGGTCATGTACGAGGGCGAGATCGTGGGCGAGCTGGACCCCAAGAAGACCACACAGGAGGAGCTGGGCCTCTACATGGCCGGCGCCAAGAGAGATGAGGTGATCGCATGAAGAAGGGCAGTTTCCTGGAAAAAGAAGGGGTACAGGCACTGATCGCCTCCCTCATCTGCATCCTGCTGGGCGTGCTCATCGGATACATCGTGCTGCTGTGCATCAATCCGGCCGGTGCCGGCGAGTCCATCGTGAACGTCCTCAAGAACTTTATGACCTATAGTAAGCCGGCCACCCAGTGGCGCAAGTTCGCCAACACCCTGGCCAAGACCATGCCCCTGGTGCTGTGCTCCTTGAGCATCCTGTTCGCCTATAAGGTGGGTCTGTTCAACATCGGCACCGCCGGTCAGTACGTGGCGGGCGCCTGCGCCTGTCTCTACGGCGCGTTGGGCCTGGGCCTTCCCTGGTACGCCTGCATGCTCATGGCCATCTGCGCCGGCGCGCTCCTGGGCTGCATCGTGGGTCTTCTCAAGTCCTACTGCAACGTGAACGAGGTCATTTCGGGCATCATGCTCAACTGGATCGCCCTCTACACCACCAACACCATTCTGACCAAGGTGAAGGAGGGGGCTAGCCCCTACACCCTGTATCTCGACAAGGTGAACCCCAAGGCCTTCCTGCCCAAGATGGGCCTGGACAAGCTCTTCGGCGGGAACGAGTACGTGACCATCGCCATCCCCCTGACCATCCTCATCGCCATCGCGGTGGGCGTGGTGCTGGATCGGACCAAGTTCGGCTACGAGCTCAAGGCCACCGGCTACAACAAGAACGCCGCCAAATACTGCGGCATGGCGGAGAAGCGGAACATCATCCTGACCCTTACCATCGCGGGAAGCCTGGCGGGCCTGGGCGCGTCGTTCCTCTATCAGACGGGCTATATGCGCTGGGAGTGCACCCAGTCCTCCGTGCCGGGTATGGGCTTCAACGGCATCGCCGCCGCCTTCCTGGGCGGTCTGAGCCCCATCGGCACCCTGTTCTCCTCCTACTTCATCCAGCACATCACCGACGGCGGCGCTTTCGTGAACACCAACATGTACTGCGCCCAGATTTCCGATCTGATCTCCGCGGTGATCATCTACCTGTGCGGCTTCGTGCTCTTCATCAAGCTGACCATCCGCAAGTTCCTTGCTAAGCGGAGGGACAGAGCGTCCAAGAAACCTGCCCCCGCTGCCGGGAAAGGAGGCGATAGATAATGCTGCTGCTGATCCAATACACCCTGATCTTCTCCTCCGTCCTTACCCTGGTGGCTCTGGGCGGCTGTATCTCCGAGCATTCCGGCGTCATCAACCTGGGCCTTGAGGGCATCATGGTCATCGGCGCCCTGGGCGGCGCGCTGGTCATGAGCAACATGGCCGGATTGCCGGGCGCTCTGCTGGTCATCCTGGCCATCCTGGCCGCCATCGTCTTCGGCATGGCCTACGCCTGCCTGCTGGGCGTCGCCTGCATCAACTTCAAGGCTGACCAGACCCTGGTGGGCACGGCCATGAACCTTTTGGGCACCGCCGGCGCCACGGTCTTCGTGAAGGCCATGAACACCGCCATGAACCCCGACAACCACTCCTCCGAGATCAGCTACGTGGTGGCCCGTGAGAAGTTCATGGTGAACCTCGGCGGGTTCGAGTTCAACTGGTTCATGCTGCTGGTGGTCATCGCCGTGGTGGTGGTGTACATCATGCTCTACAAGACCAAATTCGGCCTTCGGCTCATGGCCTGCGGCGAGCATCCCCAGGCGGCCGACTCCGTGGGCATCAACGTGTACAAGATGCGCTGGTCCGGCGTGCTCCTTTCCGGCATGCTGGGTGGCGTGGGCGGCCTTTGCTACATCCTGGCGGGCGTGTCCCTCTGGAAGTTCGAAAACGGCGTGGCCGGCTTCGGCTTCCTCGCTCTGGCGGTCATGATCTTCGGCCAGTGGAAGCCCATCCGCATCGCCGTGTCGGCGCTGCTCTTCGGCCTCTTCCGGGCCCTCTCCAACGTGTACGGCGGCTTCGACTTCCTGGCGGCCCTGAACATCCCCGGCAACGTCTACAACATGCTGCCCTACATCATCTCTCTGGTGGTCCTCGCGTTCACCTCCAAGAAGTCCCGGGCCCCCAAGGCCGAGGGCATCCCCTACGACAAAGGGCAAAGATAGCCCGCACCCAAGCATCAAAAAAGGAGCCGATCTTCGGCTCCTTTTTGTATGGGGTATGCGTTACATCAGTCCTTCGGTCAGCTCCGGATGGTTCATGACCACCGCCACCAGGACCATCAGCAGGCCGCTGAGGATCAAAAAGAGGATCATGCCTACGTTGCCGAACATGGCTCCGCCCACGCCGGGCACGGCGTTCTTCTCCACATGGATGTTTTTCTTGAGCACGAAGAACAGCACGATGCCCGCCAGGGCTACCAGCAGCACGAAATAGGAAGCCGCGGGGACCAGCAGGGGCAGCACCCCGCCCAGGAAGTTGATGCAGGCGTGGATGCCGATGGTGTAGAGCACGTTCCCCGTGCGGATGTAGACGTAGGCCAGCACCATGCCCAGCAGCGCCGCATAGAAGAACTGGGTCAGGTTCCCGTGAAAGAGCCCGAAGGTGATGCCGGAAAAGAGAATGGCGGGCCACTCGCCGAAGGGCAGCACCCGATCCACGATCACCTTGCGGAACACCAGCTCCTCGAACACCGGCGCCAGCACCACGAAGGCGATCACCGTTTCCGCGGACATCCCGGCGGCCGTGGCCAGTTCGCCGACCAAGTTCACGGAGTTGGGGGAGAGGAGACTGTTCACGCCGATGCCCACCAGATTTCCCACGATCATGCAGGCGTAGCTGATGGCCACCAGGGCAAAGAAACGGCCGATGCTCAGGCGCCGCTTATCCGGGTTGCCGGTGGAGAGCTGCCGGGTGAGCAGCAACAGCAGGGGCAGGGTGAACAGCCCCGTGCAAAGACCCCCCACCAAAAAGGCGTGGGCCTGGTTGTCGAACCCCGGCACGGCGGCCTGCAGCACCCCGGGCACCAGCTGGCTCACCAGCAATCCCAGGCACAGCCCCAGGGCCATGCGGCTGAAGGCTCGCTTCATATCCCGTTTGGACGGCACCGGCGTGACTTCCGCCCCGTCGGCAGCATATTCGATCTTTTCATTCATTTCCATACTCGTTTCCTCCTGATTCGATACCGTATACCATACCAAATAATCTTTTCGTTGTACAGTACCATTATTTGCATATGCTGAAATATGAAGAAAGACCTGTGGAAACGAACGCTCCGGCTGCTGGATCTGCCGGAGGACATGGACGCGACCGTGCCGCGGATCACCGTGGTGGGCCGGGAGCAGATGCTGGTGGAGAACCTGTCCGGCATCCGCCGCTGCAGCGAAGGGGAGGTGCTGCTGCTGACGGGCTGCGGCGTCCTCGCCGTGTCCGGCGAAAAACTGCTGGTGAAGGAGCTGGGGGAGAGCCGGGCGCTGATCGTGGGACGGCTTTTGCGGTGGGCCTATGGGGAATAAGAAAAAGTGGCTTTTTTACAACGGGTATGTTATAATCCAAATTGAAGGAGTATATCCCGAACGATTGGCGTCCCTCCTGGAGGCGTCGGGCGTGCCGTTGTGGGACCTGCGTCGGGCGAGCCCCCATGCTTTGGTCTGCACCATGCCCGCCCGTGACTTTCAAAGGCTCCACCGGCTCAACCGCCGCTGCCGCTGCCGGGTGCGCATCCTGAAGAAGATGGGCGGCCCCTTTCGGCTGAGAGGGCTGTGGCGCCGCCGGGTACTGCTTCTCGGCATGGGGTGCACGCTGCTGGCGGCCGTGTGGGCGTCCCATCGGATCTGGTTCGTGGACGTTCAGGGCTGTCGGCGCATGGACGAAGCGGTGCTGCGCCAGGCGCTCAGCGAACAGGGATTGCAGCCGGGGCGGGACGTGCGCGCCCTGATCCTCTCCGATTTGGGGGATTATATCGCGGCCCAGTACGAGGAGCTGGCCTTTTTGGAGCTCCACGTGGACGGCGTCTTCCTTCGGGTCCGGGTCCGAGAGGCCCTGGCGGAAGGGGAACGATTGGATCTGAGCCGGCCCTGCGACGTGGTGTCCACCCGGGATGGCATCGTCACCAGGATCGCCGCCTACGGCGGCCGGGCCCAGGTGCGCTCCGGGGAACGGGTGAAGCGGGGCCAGCTGTTGATCGCCGGTCACGTCACCGCCCGGGACGGGAGCATGACCTATTCCACCCACGCCTACGGGGAGGTGCTGGCGGCCGTCCTCTATACAGCCCGGGCCGAAGCGCCCCAAACCGTGGTGGAGTGGGCCGAGACGGGGGAGATCGCCCCCTATGCCGCCCTGTATGCAGGGCCCCGGTTGCTGCTGGAGCGGGACTGTCCCTTCGAGGACGCCGAGCTTGAAACGGAGAAGGACGCTCTTTTGCTGACGCCCTGGCCTTTCGGCGTATGCCGGGGGACCTGGCGGGAGAAGGTAAAGCGGGAGAGGCCTCTGAGCGCGGCGGAACGGAAGGAAGCGGCTCTCTTCGAGGCGGAGCGCATGGCCCTGCTGCAAGTGCCTCGAAAGGCGAAGATCATCATGATCGACCGCTACACCGTGGAAAAGAACGGAAAGCTGTACGGCGTCTGTAACGTGACCACGGAGGAAAACATCGGATACACAAAGGAGATATGATAAACACCGCATGGAGATCAAAACGGAACGGATCGAATTAGACAGCATGGAGGACGCCGCAGGACTCTTCGGCGTTCTGGACGAAAATATCTCCGTCTTCGAGCAGGAGACGGGCACCCTCATCACGGTGAACGGGGACGGGATCGGCATCGAGGGGGAGGCGGAGAACGCCGCCCTCTGCAAGACCGTTCTCGAAAAGCTTCTGTCCATGCAGCGCAAGGGAGAGCCCATCAACCGGAGCCGCATCCGCTACGCGGTGGACCTGGCGCGGGAAGGGAACGCGGATCTGATTTCCGAGATCATGGGCGACGTGGTGGCTCTCACCGCCCGGGGCAAGCAGATCAAGTGCAAGACCCTGGGGCAAAAGAAGTACGTCCAGGCGCTGAAGGAGCACGAGCTGGTCTTCGGCGTGGGCCCCGCAGGCACGGGCAAGACGTATTTAGCCGTGGCCATGGCGGTGCTGGCCTTCAAGAACAAGGAAGTGGACAAGATCATCCTGACCCGGCCCGCCGTGGAGGCGGGGGAGAAGCTGGGCTTTTTGCCGGGCGATCTGCAGAACAAGGTGGACCCCTATCTCAGGCCCCTCTATGACGCCCTACAGGAGTTCTTCGGCATGGAGACCTACCGAAATTTGATGGAGCGGGGAGCCATCGAGGTGGCGCCTCTGGCCTACATGCGGGGCCGGACGCTGAACAACGCGTACATCATCCTGGACGAAGCGCAGAACTGCTCCATCGAGCAGATGAAGATGTTTCTGACCCGTCTCGGCGAAGGGAGCCGCGCCATCATCACCGGCGACATCACTCAGATCGACCTGCCGCGGGAGAAGAAAAGCGGCCTCATCCACGCCATCGGCATCTTGCGGGACGTGGAGGGCATCAAGGTCATCCAGCTCACCCACAAGGACGTGGTGCGCCACGAGCTGGTCCAGCGGATCATCCAGGCCTACGAGCGCAGCGAAAAGCAGAATTCCTGACGGAGGATGCGGGGGACAGCTATGGACGGACAGAAAGCGAGCATAAAACGAGGGCTCAGGCGGGCCGCAGGGCTGCCGCTGCTCCTATTGGTGTGCCTGGTGAATCTGTTTTTCCTGTGCCTGCGCTATCCGGACGTGCGCCTGGACGTGCAGGCGGGGGACGTGCTCGCCGAGGACGTGACCTATCCCTTTACCGGCGCCGACGCCTATCGGACGGACGAGCTTCGGCAGGCGGCCCGGGACCGGGTCCAGCCGGTCTATCGCCTGGACGAAACCATCGTCGCCGCCCAGGAGCAGGCGCTGACCGCCTGGTTCGGCCAGCACGACCTGTTTATGAAGGACATGGTCCTTCGCTGGGAGGAGGGGGCCCAGGAATACAACGGGTATCTGTACAATCAGACGGCTTGGAACGCCCTGGTGAAGGAGCCGGAGCTGCAGTCGAAGCTCAACGAATACGGCCTTTCCGACACCATGGACACCGTCATGGCCTACTCTCTGCTCAACACCTTCCTGCCCCGCAGCAGCCTGCATGCCGCCGGGAGCCTGCCCGACAGCACCCCTCTGCGGACCGCCCTGGAGGACGCCGTGCTGATAGGGATGCAGGCCGGCGTGAAGGAGAGCGAGTTGGAGACGGCCCGCTATCGGGCCAAGGAGAAGCTGAAACAGGCCAGTCTGCCCGCCGTCAGCAAGACGGAGCTGGCCGGGAACCTGATCGATAAGTTTTTCGTGGCCTCCGCTGTGGTGGACGAGGTGGAGACGGAGAAGGCCCGGACCGCCGCGGCGAACGACGTGACGCCGGTGTCCGTCAAGAAAGGAGAGATCCTGTTCCGCAAAGGGACGGTCCTTTCCCAAAAGGACATTTTGCATCTGGTGGCCCTGGACATGCTCAAAACGGGATCGGGCGGCGGCCCCGTGGGGAGCTTCCTGCTGTATCTGCTGCCCATATACCTGACCTACGGTTTGTATCTGCTGCTCTTTGAACGGGACATCGCCCTGTCGCCTCTGGTCATGGTGCGGCTGTGCCTGCTGCTGATGCTGAATCTGGCCGTATGCTGGGCGTTCACCCTCTTTGAAAGCCGCATCGCACCGGTGCTGCTGGCCCCGCTCATGATCGCCGCCACCCATGAGAAGCGGACGGCCCTGGGCGCCGCCGCGCCCATAGCTTTGACGGCGGGGCTGCTGCTGCCCTCCGGGGGGCTTCTGGCGGGGGAGACCTTCGCTTTCACAGGCGGAGCTCTGGTGGCGTCGGTGGTGGCGATCGGCATCCTGGCGGTGGACGACAAGCGCACCGCCATGGTCCCGGCGGCCATCGTGGGCGGCGCGGCGGGGGGTCTCCTTCCCGCGGTGCCCAAGCTCCTGGCGGGGGACGGCCTGCTCATCAGCGTCACGGCTTTCGGCCTGTTCTTCGTGGGGGCGATCATCGCCCTGGTGCTTGCGTTGGGCCTCACGGCCATCTGGGAGATCCTCTTCGATCTGCCCTCCCCGGCCAGGCTCAGCGAGCTGCTCAACATGGATCATCCCCTGCAGCGGCGGCTCATGAACAACGCCCCCGGCACCTACCATCACTGTCAGATGGCGGCCCTGCTGGCGGAGAACGGGGCGCAGAGCATCGGGGCCGACGCCCTGCTCGCCAAGGCGGCCGCCGCCGTCCATGACGTGGGCAAGCTCAAATCTCCCCGGCATTTTGCGGAGAACCAGGCCAACGGCGTCAATCCCCACGACGAGCTGCCCCCCCGGGAGAGCTCGCGGATCATCATCGCCCATGTGGCGGACGGGGACGCCATCCTTCAGCGCTATCGGGTGCCCGCCGCCGTGCGCGCCATCGTGCGGGAGCATCACGGTACCACCATGACCGCCTACTTTTACGTGAAGGCCAAGAAGGCGGGGGAGGACGTGCGGGAGGCGGACTTCCGCTATCCGGGTCCCAAGCCCGGCACCAAGGAGAGCGCCATCGTCATGATGGCGGACAGCTGTGAGGCGGCGGTGCGCTCCTTGGGCGGCCCCAGCCCCGAGCAGGTGAAGGACATGGTCCATCGGGTCATCCGGGGCAAGATGGAGGACGGGCAGCTGACGGGCTGCAATTTGACCATCAACGAACTCAGCCGGGTGGAGGAAAGTTTTCTGCAGACCTTTCAGGGCATCCTCCACGACCGCATCACCTATCCCAAGGAGGAAGCATGATCGAAGTTTACGCAGAGGACGAAGCCCTGACGGCGGAGGAGGAGCAGTGCATCCGCACCGCCTGTGAAACGGCCCTTTCCATGGAGGGCGCGGCGGGGGACATCACCGTTTTGGTGGCGGGCCCCGACCACATCCGGCAGCTCAATCGGGATTTTCGGAACGTGGATCGGGTCACGGACGTACTCACCTTTCCCAGCCGGGAAGGGGAGGACCTGCCGGGATCGCCCGACGGGTATCTGGGGGACATCATGATCTGCCGCAGCCGGGCCGTGGAGCAGGCGGAGGAGTACGGCCACAGCCTGAGCCGTGAGCTGGCCTTTCTGGCGGTCCACGGCACCCTTCACATCCTGGGATACGATCATATGAACGAGGCGGAGGAGCAGATCATGCGCGCCCGCCAGCGGACCATTTTGGAAAGGATCGGTGAAACGAGATGAATCGACTGACGCAAGGGGAGATAGATCTGTTGCTGGACAAGGCCCGGGAGGCCCGGGACCATGCCTACGCTCCCTATTCGAAATATGCCGTGGGCGCGGCCCTTCTGACGGCGGACGGGCAGATCTACCAGGGCTGCAACATCGAGAACGCGGGGTTCACCTCCACGATCTGCGCGGAGCGCACGGCCTTCTTCAAGGCGGTCTACGACGGCCATCGGGCCTTTCGGGCCATCGCCGTCATCGCCACGGGGGAGGAGATGGGCTTCCCCTGCGGGGTCTGCCGCCAGGTGATGGCGGAGTTCTGCGACAAGGATTTCATCATCGTCACCGCCAACCGGGACAGGACCAAGGTGGACGTGTCCAGCTTCGAGAACCTGCTCCCTCACGCCTTCGGGCCAAAGGATCTGGGGGTCTGACGGCATGGCGTACAAAAGCGGTTTTTTCAGCCTGATCGGCTGCCCCAACGTGGGCAAATCCACCCTCATCAACGCCTTGGTGGGCCAGAAGATCTCCATCGTCACGGATCGGGCCCAGACCACCCGGAACCGGATCACCGGCGTCCTCACCCGGGACGACTACCAGATGATCTTCCTGGACACCCCCGGCATGACCACCCCCAAGAACAAGCTGGGGGAGTACATGCAGAAGACCGCGGCCGACTCCCTCTCCGACGTGGAGGCCATCCTCTTTTTGGTGGACGCCCGCAAGGGGGTGGGGGAACGGGACCGCGAGATCATGGAGCGGTTGAAGCAGGCGAAGTGCCCCGTCCTGGTGCTGCTCAACAAGTGCGACATCGCCACGAAGCTGCAGATCGACGAAGCGGAGGAAGTGCTGCGCCGGGCCGGCTTTGAAAACATACATCATATCTCCGCCTTCAAAGGCACGGGCCTTGAGGAGCTGGAGACGCTGCTCCTGGGTTACCTCACCGAAGGGCCCCAGTACTATCCCCCGGACATGGTCACGGACCAGCCGGAGCGATTGATCTGCGCCGAGATGATCCGGGAGAAGGCGTTGGAGCTCCTCAAGGACGAGGTGCCCCACGGCATCGGCGTGAGCATGGACAAGATGGAGCTTCGGCCCGACGGCCAGCTCATGGACTGCTACGCCACCATCCTCTGCGAGCGGGACAGCCATAAGGGCATCATCATCGGCCGGGGCGGGTCCATGCTCAAAAAGATCGGTTCCGCGGCCCGGGAGGATATGGAATGGCTCCTGGGGGTCAAGGTGAATCTGCAGCTGTGGGTGAAGATCAAGGACGACTGGCGCAACCGGCAGTCCGTGCTGAACGAACTGGGCTACGAAGGCTAATTAGTCTGTCGAGACCTGCGGTTTCGACAGACTGGACCGCTGCGGCGGGGCGCTCCGCCTTCGCTTCGCTTCCAGGTCTCGCCTATAAACCTTGCGGTTTACCGGGCGGCGAGACCTGCGATGAGTCAAATCCACCGCGCATGTCGCTGGATTTGACAGAGTTGGAAAACGGAGACCTTGTATAGTTGAACCAATCATGAGCCCATACTTTTTCTGAAAGGAGGCGCTCATGACACCGTTTACGACAGAGGAAGAAAAGAAGGCCTTTCAGGCATTTTACGAAAGCGGCCGGGTGGAGGCGTATCTGAAGTACGCCCGGCTGCGGGAGAAGGAGCATGGCGGATCTGACCCTGAGGGGCATGGTGATCCGGACGGTGGATTACCGGGACAACGATAGGATATTGACCCTGTTCACGGCGGAGCAAGGCAGGGTGGACGCCAAAGCGCGGAACTGCCGCAAGGCCACGTCGCCGCTCCTTGCCTGCGCCCAGCCCTTCGTCTACGGGGAGTATCAGCTTTTCTATCACAAGAACAAGTACATCATCGACCAGGGGGAGGTGCTGGAAAGCTTCTACCCCCTGCGGGAGGACGTAGCGAGGTTCGCCGCGGCCTCCCTTTGCGCGGCTCTGTGCCTGGAGGGCGTCCAGGCGGAGGAGAGCAGCGAAGAGATCTTCTCCCTGCTCTATCACACCCTGTCCTTCCTCACCTACGGAGAGAACGACCCCGGGGATCTGACGGCTTGCTTTCTGGTCCGCTTTTTGTCCCTGGCGGGTTTTCGCCCCGCCATCACCCATTGCGCCGTCTGCGGCCGGGACCTGCGGGAGGACCCCGTCATCCGCTTTCTCCCGGACAGGGGCGGGTCGGTGTGCATGGCCTGCTCCCCCGTGGGGCGGCGGATCGGGAAAACGGCCCTGGAGGCCATGCGGCGGATGCTGCTCCTCGACGACGACCAGCTGGGCCGGGTCAAGATGAAGGAGCCCCTGCGAACGGAAATCTTGTCACACCTCATCCCCTATGCTAAACTGTATCTGCCCGGCATCGAAAAGGCCGCGGCCTTGTTCACCTCATTGCACATGCCGCCTCAGGCGACGGAACAGGAGTAATCCATGCAGCTGCTGACCAACACCTTCCTGGCCCTTTTCCCGCTGTATTTCTATATGGCCACCGGCGCTGTGCTCCGGAAGATGAAGATCCTAAAAACCGAGGATCTGCCCAAGATGAACGCCCTTCTGTTCCGGTCCTTCCTGTTCTTCAGCCTGTTCAACAACGTGCGCAATGCCAACTTCTCCGGAGCGGACAGCGGCAAGCTCCTGCTGTTCGGCGCCGCGGCCGTGTTCTTCCTCTTCGCCTTCTATATGCTCACGGTGCCCCGGATCATCAAGGACTATAAGCAATCCTCCGTGGCCATCCAGGCCATGTATCGAAGCAACTTCGTGCTGCTGGGCATGGCCTACGCCGAGCAGCTCTGCGGGCCGGAGAACCTGGGCCCCGTGAGCCTGCTGGTGTCCGTGGTGGTCCCCTCCTTCAATCTGCTGGCGGTGCTGACCTTCGAACTGCTGCGAGGCGGCAAGGTGAATTTGGGCAAGATCCTGCTGAACATCATCAAAAACCCGCTGATCATCGCCTCTATCCTGGGCGCGGTCTGCGCCCTGTTCAAGATCAGCTTTCCCGAGTATCTGGACAAGCCCATGAAGGCCCTGGGCAGCGCCGCCACCCCCTTCGCCATGGTGCTGGTGGGCGCGTCGCTGACCCTCCAGTCCATGGCCAAGAACAGGAAGCTGGTCCTGGGCGTGTCGGCGGTGCGGCTGATCCTTTCTCCGCTGCTGGTGGTCCCCGCGGCGGTGCTTTTGGGCTTTCGGGACGCGGCGCTGGTGGGCATCATGACGGCTACGGCCGCTCCCACGGCGGTGGTGTCCGTGGCCATGAGCTATGAGCTGGGCGGCGATGGGGAGCTGGCGGCGGAGATCGTGGCCACCACGTCCCTTCTGTCCCTCGTCACCATGTTCCTGTGGGTGCTGGCCCTGCGGGGAATGGGATACTGCTGATGGATCGCACAAAGGGAGCCGAGGCTCCCTTTTTTCAACGGCGGAATGGAATTTTTGTCAGGAATTGCAAGAATAATCCTTGCAATCCTGTCGATGGATTGATATAATAAATCGTTCCAAACCAAATCTTATACGGGAGGAAAAAAATTTGGCACACAAATACGTATACCTGTTTTCCGAAGGCTCCAAGGACATGCGCAACCTCTTGGGCGGCAAGGGCGCGAACCTGGCCGAAATGACCAACCTGGGCATGCCCGTGCCCCAGGGCTTCACCATCACCACCGAAGCCTGCATCAAGTTCTACGATGACGGCGAGAAGATCAACGACGAGATCCTGGCCGAGATCGACGAGTACGTGGAGAAGCTCCAGCAGATGAGCGGCAAGAAGTTCGGCGATCTCAACAACCCCCTGCTGGTCTCCGTTCGTTCCGGCGCCCGCGCTTCCATGCCCGGCATGATGGACACCATCCTGAACCTGGGCCTCAACGACACCGTGGTGGAAGCCTTCGCCCGGAAGACCGGCAACCCCCGCTTCGCCTATGACTCCTATCGTCGGTTCATCCAGATGTACTCCGACGTGGTCATGGAGGTGGGCAAGAAGTACTTCGAGGAGCTCATCGACGAGATGAAGGCCGAGAAGGGCGTGAAGCTGGATACTGAGCTGGACGCCGACGATCTCAAGAAGCTGGCCGAGCAGTTCAAGGCCGAGTACAAGGCCAAGATCGGCGCGGACTTCCCCTCCGATCCCAAGGAGCAGCTGCTGGGCGCCATCAAGGCCGTGTTCCGTTCCTGGAACAACCCCCGCGCCATCTACTATCGCCGCATGAACGACATCCCCGGCGACTGGGGCACCGCCGTCAACGTGCAGATGATGGTCTTCGGCAACACCGGCAACGATTCAGGCACCGGCGTGGCCTTCACCCGTGACCCCGCCACCGGCGAAAAGCACCTCTTCGGCGAGTTCCTCATGAACGCCCAGGGCGAAGACGTGGTGGCCGGCGTCCGCACCCCCCAGACCATCGACCAGCTCAAGGAGGTCATTCCTGAGGCCTACGAGCAGTTCGTGGACATCTGCGGGAAGCTGGAAGCCCACTATCACGACATGCAGGACATGGAGTTCACCATCGAGAACAAGAAGCTCTACATGCTCCAGACCCGTAACGGCAAGCGCACCGCCAAGGCCGCCCTGAAGATCGCCTGCGATCTCGTGGACGAGGGCCTCATCACCGTGGACGACGCCCTGCTCATGGTCGACCCCAAGCAGCTGGACGCTTTGCTCCATCCCCAGTTCGACGCGGCGGCCCTGAAGGCTGCCAAGCCCGTGGCTCACGCCCTGCCCGCCTCTCCCGGCGCCGCCTGCGGCCAGATCGTCTTCAACGCCGAGGACGCCACCAACTGGGCCAAGGCCGGCCATAAGGTGGTCCTGGTCCGCCTTGAGACCAGCCCCGAGGACATCGAGGGCATGAACCATTCCCAGGGCATCCTGACCGTCCGCGGCGGCATGACCAGCCACGCGGCCGTGGTGGCCCGCGGCATGGGCACCTGCTGCGTCTCCGGCTGCGGCGAGATCGTCATGGACGAGGAGAACAAGAAGTTCACCCTGGCTGGCCGCGAGTACCACGAGGGCGACTGGATCAGCCTCGACGGCTCCACCGGCAACATCTACGGCGAAGCCATCCAGACCACCGACGCCTCCATCTCCGGTGAGTTCGCCCGCTTCATGCGCTGGGCCGACGCTGCCCGCCGCCTGAAGGTCCGCACCAACGCCGACAACCCCCACGACGCCGCCGTGGCCGTGAAGTTCGGCGCCGAGGGCATCGGCCTGTGCCGTACGGAGCATATGTTCTTCGCCGCCGACCGTATCCCCGCCGTCCGCGAGATGATCGTGTCCACCACCGAGGAAGCCCGCCGCAAGGCTCTGGACAAGCTCCTGCCCATGCAGCGCGGCGACTTCGAGGGCATCTACAAGGCCATGGAAGGCCGCCCGGTCACCATCCGCTTCCTGGATCCCCCGCTGCATGAGTTCCTGCCCACGGCGGACGAGGACATCCGCGCCCTGGCCGAGGAGATGGGTCTCACCTTCGAGTCCCTGAAGGCCACCGTGGAAAGCCTCCACGAGTTCAACCCCATGATGGGCCATCGTGGCTGCCGTCTCGCCGTGTCCTATCCCGAGATCGCCGAGATGCAGACCCGCGCGGTCATCGAGGCCGCCCTCAACGTGCGGCGTGAGACCGGCATGGACATCATCCCCGAGATCATGATCCCCCTGGTGGGCGAGGTCAAGGAGCTGGCCTTCGTGAAGAAGATCGTGGTGGAGACCGCCGCCAAGGTCATGGAGGAGCGCGGTGAGAACATCAAGTACCACGTGGGCACCATGATCGAGATCCCCCGCGCGGCCCTGACCGCCGACGAGATCGCCCAGGAGGCCGAGTTCTTCTCCTTCGGCACCAACGATTTGACCCAGATGACCTTCGGCTTCAGCCGTGACGACGCCGGCAAGTTCCTGAAGGACTACTACGATCGCAAGATCTACGAGTCCGATCCCTTCGCCCGTCTCGACCAGAAGGGCGTGGGCAAGCTGGTGAAGATGGCTGCCGATCTGGGCCGTCAGACCCGCCCCGACATCAAGCTGGGCATCTGCGGCGAGCACGGCGGCGATCCCTCCTCCGTGGAGTTCTGCCACAAGGTGGGCCTCTCCTACGTGTCCTGCAGCCCCTTCCGGGTGCCCATCGCGCGCCTTGCAGCCGCCCAGGCCGCCATCCGGGACAAGCGGTAAGGGTCGTTTCTATCGAACCAAAAGCCGTTCCTTCGGGAGCGGCTTTTTCCGTTTCCTTGCGCTTTTGCGGGGGATATGGTATACTTGCCCCCATGGAACAGAGGGGATGGGGCGCGAGGTATACGTATCCATCGCGGCAGACCTGAACCATCGGGGCATATGATCGAATAATTGTTGCATAAGGAGCATAATTATGCAAATCAAACAGGACTTTCTGGTACGGCTGGAGGACACGGGCAAGGGCTTTGTGCTCTCCAACAAGGGTTTTTTGATCATGCTGACAAACCTGGCGTGCATTCATGGGACCAGGATCGGCCAGGGACTCATGGACCGGGAGAAGTGCCATCTGTCCTGGATGGTGGTGGGCTGGCGGCTCCAGGTGGACCATCGGCCCCTGCTCTGTGAGACGGTCCGCGGGACCACCTGGGCCAGCGGCTACGGGCGGCTCCAGACCACCCGTGACTTCATCCTGTACGACCAGCAGGGGCAAGCGGCGGCCAAAGCCACCTCCTCCTGGCTGGTGCTGGACGAGCACAACACCCGGGTCCTGCGCATGACCCCCGAGATCGTGGAGCCCTACGGCCTGGAGCAGGATCATCAGACCTTCCCCGGCTACGCCTTCCGCCGGGAGGCGCCCGCCTTCACGCCGGAGCGGACCGTAAACGTCCAGGTGACCCGGGCCATGATCGACTGCAACGATCACGTCCACAACACCGCCTACATGGACCTGTTTGCGGAGGCCCTGCCCGAGGACGAGGATATGGACCGCTACCACGACCTCACGTTGGTCTACCGCCGGGAGATCCGCCCCGGTCAGCGGATCAAGGCCGTCTATGGTAGGACAGCGGAGGAACGGATCGTGGTTCTGAACGAGGAGGACACGGACCTTGTTCACGCCTTTTTGATCCTCAAATAGGGAATAGACGGAAAGGATATTGTCCATCCTTTCCCCATGAAGCTTATAGATACCATCGGGCGCGCGCTGCGCTTTGACGAACCGGACGGACGATTCGAGCTCCTGGAAACGGAGCGGGGCGAACCGTCCTTTTTTCATGGGCGAAACCGGTCGCCTGCCCCCGAAACGCCCGACACGCGGCCTGTGCCGAAAAGCCTGCGGGAGAGCCGGCGGCGGCTGGAGGCCGCCTTTTCCGCGGAGGTGAACCGGGACCTCATAGTGCGGGACTTCCGCTTCTGCGGATCGGTGAACGCCCTCGCCGTGTTTCTCAACGGCATGGCCGACGGGGCCGAGATCAGCGATTTCATATTGAAACAGGCTATGGCCCGGTCCCTGCCAAGGGGCGGCAAGGGCCTGGCGGACTATGCCCTCAGGGAGGTCTTTTCCCTCCAGGAGGCGGAGAAGACGGACCGCTGGGCCCAGGTGGAGGGAGCCGTTTTGGAGGGGCGCACGGCGGTGCTCCTGGAGGGGGAACGGGAGGCGATCCTCCTGGATACCCGGGGCTACGCCTGCCGGGGCGTGGGCACCGCCCAAAATGAGAGCACGGTCATCGGCCCTGCGGAAGCCTTCCATGAGAATCTGCGGATCAGCGTCACCCTCCTCAGACGGATCGTCCGGCGGGCGGATTTCGTGTGTGAATTTCGGGACGTGGGCAGCAAGAACAACGTGAAGCTGTGTCTGTGCTATCTGGATGGCATATGCAATGAGGGGCTGCTCCTGGAAGTGAAGAGGCGCCTCGACGGGGTGAAGACGGACCTGCTGCTGTCCGCCGGGACGTTGGGTCAGCAGATTGAGGATCGGCCCTGGTCCCCGGCTCCTCAGACCCTGCTCACCGAGCGCCCCGACCGGGCCGCCGCGGCGGTGATGGCGGGGAAGGCGGTGATCCTGGTGGAGGGCAGCCCCCAGGCTCTGATCCTGCCCGTGACGCTGTCGGGACTCCTGCTCACCGCGGAGGACGGCTATCTGCGGCGGCCCGCCGGGTCCATATTGCGGTTCGTGCGCCTCTTCGGGGCGGCGGTGTCCGTGCTCATGCCCGCCTATTTTCTGGCCCTGGCGTACCATCACCAGGGACTTTTGTCCAGCGATATCCTGTCCACGGTCGTCTCCTCCCGGAAGCTGGTGTTTTTGCCCATGGGGGCGGAGATGATCTTTCTGCTGCTGGTGTTTCAGCTGGTCCGGGAGGCGGGCGTCCGGGTCCCCGGCGCCGTAGGCCAGACCGTGGGCATCATCGGCGGCCTCATCCTGGGCCAGGCGGCGGTGTCCGCCAACTTCGTCTCCACCGTGGCCCTCATCATCGTGGCCCTCACGGGCCTGGGCAACTTCGTCATCCCCAACTACGACCTGCAGATCGCCGTAGGCTGCTATCGAGTGGCCCTGTGTCTGCTGGCGCTCAGCGGCGGGCTGCTGGGATTGAGCTGCGGGATCATGGCGGCCCTCGTCCTGCTCTGCGATCAGAAATCCTTCGGGGTGCCCTTCCTTTCGCCCTACGCGCCGAAAACGGTGGCCCGGGAGCCTTTGTTCTTCCGGGGCGGGATCACGGGCCAGGGGACGGCCCAGGACGACGTGAACGGGGAGGCGGCTCTATGAATCTGCGCTTGGGCCGGTTCGGCAAGCAGGAGAGCGCCTGCACGGTGGGCCTCGCCGCCCTCGTTTCCGGCGTCTTCTCCGTGAACGTGGGCGACACCTTCGCCCGGGGGAATCTGTGCTATGCCGCCACCGCCGCGGGCGTATTGCTGTCGCTCCTGCTGCTGCATCTGCTGGATAGGGCCATGGTCCGCCTGAGCGCACGGGAGCTGGCCGATCTGCTGTCCGGCGGGCTGCGCTTCCTCGCGCTGCCCCTGGCCCTGGGCCTGGTGCTTTCGGCGGTGCTGCCCCTGTTTCGCTTCACCCTGGCCATGGAGCGATACATCTACGTGGAGGCGGATTACGTGCCCGTCGTTCTTTACCTGCTGCCGGTTCTGTTTATCATGGTCCTTTGCGGTATGGAATGCATCGCCCGCATGGGAAAGCTGCTGCTGATCCCCGCCGTTTTCGCCTGGGCACTGACCCTGCTCCTGGCGTCCCCGGCCTTTGCCGTCCATCATCTGTTTCCCCTGTTCAGCCCCGGTTTCCCTGCGTTTTTGGAGCAGACCGGCTCGGCTCTGCTCCGCTTCCTGGCGCCGGGACTCGCCCTGTTCGCCGTGGGGAAGGGGTGCCAGGGGAGAAAAAACACCCTGGGCGGCGTGGACCGGGGCCTGCTCCTGGGCGGCGCGGGGGCCGCTTTGCTGCACCTCGGCTTGGGGCTCACCTTCTTCGGACCGGACATGGCCTCCATGACCGCCCCGGTCTACTGCATGACCATGGCCGCCCGGCAGGAGCGGCTGGGCCTCCGGCTGGACGTGCTGGTGCTATTCCTGTGGGTGGCCGCGGGCCTCGTCGCCGCCGCCTTCTATCTCTATGCCGCCGCCCTGCTCCTGTGCCGTACCATGGGCGTGGAGGACATTCGTCCCGTGGGGGCCCTGCTGACGCTGCTGTGCATGGGGCTGGTGCTGCTGTTCAACTTCGATTCCAACGCCGTCCTCTCCGCGGTGCGGCTCATCTATCGCCGGGGGTATCTGCTGCTGGCGCTGCCGGCGCTCCTTCTTTGGGGCCGATCCCTTCTGCACAGGAGGCGCCCATGAAGCGGATCGTCGTCCTATTGCTGCTGCTGGCGCTGCTCCCCCTCGGCGGCTGCCTGGGGGGCGTGTCCCTGGATAAATACGGCTACGTGCTGGATTTGGGCGTGGAGCGAGGGGACGTGATGCCCTATCGGTTCGTGTTCCTGCTGAACGAGGACACCGCAGGCAGCGGGGAGGAGGGGGAGGATCGGGGCCGGGTGTCCATGGTCAGCGCCGAGGAACGGAGCCTGTTCGCTGCCGTCGACGCCCTTTCGGGCGCCCTCTCCGCCCAGCTCTCCTTTGAACGGACCACCCTGCTGGCTTTCTCCCGGGAGCTGGCGGCGGCGGGGGAGATGGAAAAGATCATGGAAGGGGCACTGAGCCGATTGAAGATACGGCAGAACGTCCGCGTCGTCGTCGTGGAGGATCAAATGCAGGAGGCGTTTCGGGGCCTGATCAGCCAGGGGGACCCCAGCATGAACCGGCTCAAGACCAACGTGAAGCTCCTCGAGGAGAACTACGGCTATGTGGAGGACTGGGGCCTGAGCCAGGTCAGGGAAGCCTTCGAAAACGACACCGGGGACGCCCTGCTTCCCTACGCCGGGCTGACGGGCGGGCCCCTGGAGCCCGACATGGCGGGGGGAGAGGTCTACCCCTATCTGGGCGGGAGCCTCTTGGGGGAAGGGCAGATCATGACTTCCCTCTGCGGCAGCGCCGTGTTTTCAGGAAAACGGATGGTGGGCGTCCTGTCCGGGCAGCACACCATGCTGGCGCTCATGGGGAAGGGCGTCTTTCGGGCGGGACACCTGCGGCTGCCTTGGAAGGGGACGGAGCTGGATCTGGCCCTCTATTCCGTGGGGAAGCCCAAACGGAGCTGGCGGGAAGGGGTCTTCACCTGCGAGATCACCCTGGAAGGGGATCTGGAGCAGCCGGCCCGGGTGGAAGCGGATTCCAAGGAGCTGATCGCCGCTGTCGAGCGCTATCTTTCGGAGGAGCTCGAGCGGGTCTTCCGCGTCACGGCGGCGGCGGGGGCGGACGTGTTCGAGGTGGGCCGGGACGCCATTCGCGCCTTCCGCAGCTATGACAGCTGGCGGGCCTACGGCTTCTCCCGCCGGCTGAAGGATGCGGTGCCCGCCTTTTCGGTGAAAGTGAAGCTGTCCCACAGCCCCAAGGACCCGGCGCTGGAATGAGAGGTGGAAAAGGAATGCTTTTGTTTATGTCGGCGGCGGGCCTGATCCTTGCCTACGGGGCGGCTTACGCCCTTTTCTGCATAAAAAAGGGCGGCGTTTCCGCCGCCCTGACTCTATGCTGTTTGCTCCTTGCAGACCTTGTTTTGCTGGTCCTGCTGCTCTATTATAGGATCAACACTTAATCCAGATCCTCGGGGATGTAGGCCCGGGCCTCCAGAATGTGGTCATGGAGGAGGTTGCTGGCCTTCTCGGCGTCTCCGGCCCGGCAGGCGTCCAGGATGGCCTGATGCTCGGCCACAGACTGGCCACGGCGGGCGGGGTCCGTATAGAGGGCGTCCCTGAGATACCGGTCGGCATTCCAGTGGATAAGCTCGATGAACATATCCGCCACCTTGTTCTTGGCCCGGCGGGTGAGGATTTCGTGGAACTTATAGTTGAGGCGCTCCTCCTCGAACAGATCGCTGGCAGCCTTCTGCTCCTCGATGACGGCCTGCAGCTCGTCCAGATCCTCCTCATTCATGAGGGGGATGGCCCGGCGGGCGATATAGTAGGAGATGCTGGCGCGAATCTCCATCATATCCTCCAGACTCGAGCGGCTGAGCTGAGTCACGGTGGAGCCCCGGTTGGGATGGATGGTCACCAGTCCCTGAGCCTCCAGCTGCCGCAGGGCTTCCCGCACGGGGATATGGCTCACGGTCAGCGCCGCGGAAACTTCGTCCTGCTTGAGCTGCATGCCGCCCTTGAGCTTGCCGCTGATGATGCCCTCCCGCAACACGCGGAACACCCATTCCTGGGTCGCGCCAGTACGGGGACCGACCGATTCTGCCAATTCACGATAATCCATGATGCACCTCTCTCACCAAATTCTTTACAATTACCTAATATATTATATAAAGATCGACATGAATAGTCAATCTCTTTATGCAGTATGGTCCGCAAAAACGAGCTGTTTTTCAAGGTGCATTCAGAAAATAGTCCGGTGCATAGAGAAACAGGGACGCCCTTTCGGAGGCCGGGCCCACCAGAGGCGCGCCCTCTGCGGTGATCATGGGATGCACGGGGATCACGTAGTAGGACACCATCCCGCCGGAGAGCGCTGACACGTCGTCTGTGAAAGCACATGCCTCCGCGCCTTCGAAGGAAGAGAGCAAGGTGGCGTAGCCGTCCGCCGTTTCCCGATAGAGAAGGTAGCGGATATAGCTCTGCTTGGGCGTGAACCGGACGCTGACGGAATGCCCCGCCCGGGTGACGGAAAGGTCGTCCGGCGGCTCCGGCACGGACCAATAGGGGCTCTCCTCTGTGGGCTCGGTGCCCTTGAGAAAGTATTCCCACACCCCATAGCTTTCGGGCGTGTAGCTGGTGGCCAGGACCGCCTCGTGCTGGGCGTCCATGGTGTAGCCGTCCAGCCGTACCCGGACCACGTCGTCCGGCTGACGAAATACCGGGGCCGTCCGATGGGCGTAGAGGCCGGTCAGCACCTCCTTCATGAGGGCTGCCGGATAGCCCCCGCCGCCCGAATCCGGGGGCAGGAGCTTGCCGCCGCTGTTCTCGTCGAAGCCCATCCAGATCACCGCCGCGTGCTCCGCCGTGTAGGCCGCCAGCCACACGTCCCTGTTCCCGGTCTGATCGCCCACGGTGCCGGTCTTGGCGGCCACCTCCAGGGGAAGGTCGCTGAGAGCCTTGGCCGTGCCGCTTTGGACCACGCTCTGGAGCATGCTGGTGAGGATGAAGGCGGCGCCCTCGCTCATGACCCGTCGGGCGAAGGGACGGCTTTCGTAGATTACGCGGCCGTCCCTGTCCTCGATGCGGCGGATCAGGATGGGAGGCCGATACACGCCTCCGGCGGCGAAGGCGGCGTAGGCGGCGCACAGCTCCTTGGGGGAGACCCCATAGGTGAAGCCGCCCAGGGCCAAAGCGAGGCGGGTGTCGTTTCGGTCGAAGGGGATGCCCAGCTGCCGGGCGAAGCTCTTGCAGCGGCCAATGCCCAGCCGGTCGAACAGCTCCACCGCCGGGATGTTCAACGACCGGGTCACCGCCTCCCGCATGGTGACCCAGCCCCGATAGCGGCGGCTGGCGTCGGAGGGGGCGTAGTCTCCGAAGGTGGCGCTTTCGTCCAGCAGCATGTCCGCCGCCGTGTACCCGGCTTCCAGGGCCGGGGCGTAGACCAATATGGGCTTGATCACGGACCCGGGCTGGCGGCGGATGCGCACGGCCCGGTTATAGCCCAGGGCCACGCCCTCGTCCCGGCCCCCCACCAGAGCCGCGATATAGCCCGTGCGGGCGTCGATGAGGCAGATGGCCCCCTGGGCGCTCTCCCCGTTCACCTGGGGAAAGAACCTGTCTTCCCGGAACAGCCCTTCGCACAGGGTTTCCGCCGCCCGATCCATGCCCGTATAGATCCGATACCCGTCGTTCAGGAGTCGGTTCATGGGGATCCCCAGCAGCCGGCAGCTCTCCAGGAGGGCGTAGTCCACATAGTACCCTCGGCGCTCCAAAACAGGATCCTTTTTCAGACGCAAAGGCCGGGCAGAGGCCTCGTCGGCCTCCTCTTCGGTGATCATGCCGTATCCCGCCATCAAATGCAGAATGACGCCCCGGCGGCCCACGGAAGCCTCCGGCCGTCGGCTGGGAGCGAAGCGGGCGGGGGATTTGAGTACACCCGCCAGCAGGGCCGCCTGATCCAGGCTCAGCTCCGGTGCGGACACGCCGAAATACCCCCGGGCGGCGGTCTCGAGCCCGTAGTAGCCGGAGCCGAAGTAGACGGTGTTGAGGTACATTTCGAGGATCTGATCCTTGCCGTAGCGGCGCTCCAGCTGCACCGCCAGAATGGCCTCGTCCACCTTCCGGGAGAGCTCCTTGCGGCTGTTCAGGTGGGTGAGCTTGATGAGCTGCTGGGTGATGGTGCTGGCCCCCTCCACGAAGGCCCCGGCCTTGAGATCGCTCCAGGCGGCCCCCAGGATGCGCACCGCGTCCACCCCCGGATGATCGTAGAACCGGGCGTCCTCGGCGGCGATGAAGGCATTTTTTACGTGTTCGGGCAGTTCACCGATCTGTACCAGCAGCCGTTCCTCGCCTCCCGAGAGGGCGGAGTACAGCCGATCGTCCCCGTCGAAGACCTGGACGCTCAGCTTCTCGTAGCTCAGCTTCTCCTCGTCCAGCATATGCCAGGCGTCCCGGCTCAGCACGTAGGCGGCCACGACCGCCGCCGGGATAAGGATCAGGGCGGCCATACAAAAAAGCCACCGCTTCAGGCGGCGGTGGGCAGCTCCATTGGTATCTGTGTTTCGTTTCCGTCCCATGATGGCTTAGTATGGGACGAAAGAGGCGTCGGTATGCTATCGGAGCAGGAATCGGCGGACCCGCTTCTGATACAGATTCGCCGCGGCTTCGAAGAGAATATCCAGCAGGAAGAACACCGCCTCCACGACGAGGATGAGGACCACCACGGGTATGTCCGGCAGCATCTTAAGCACGTCCACCCCCGCCACGGTGTACATGGCCCAGAGGCCCAAAGCCGTGCCCAGGTTGCAGTAGAGGACCGTGAAGACGGATCGGACGGCGGGGACGGTGATGAACTTCTGGAAGAACCGGCGCACGATGCCGTAGTGGCCGATGAGGGTCACGTACATGAACCAGCTCATGCGGTCGGGACAGAGCAGGAACCCCAGGACGGTCACCGTGAGGAAGCACAGCCAGGCCGTGCCGAACAGGTCCTCCTGGACCAAAATGACGATAAAGAAGCCGCTGAGGGCCGCGCACAGGAACCGAAACCCCGTCAGCACCTCCGAAGCGTAAAGAAACAGCAGCGTCAGGGCGGCCACCATGGCGCCCAGGGACACCCGGCGGCTCAGGGGCAGCTTCTTCCGTTCCATCAGTGGCAGCCTCCGCAGTTACAGAGACAGTTGAGACAGAGCATAGTGGAGCACCAGTCGCACATGTCGCACTCCTGCCCGCCCATGTTCAAGGGCCCGCTGGCATAGCCGCGCCCCGTGTTCATGACGGTGGCGTAGGCGTTCTGATACTCCATGTTCCCCGGCTCCATGCTGCAGGCCATGGACAGATGCTGCCGGGCCTGGTCGTACCAGCCCCAGCGGAAGTAGAGGATGCCGTAAAGATAGTGCCACTCGGCGTTGTGCAGGGGGATGCCGTCCAGAACCGACCGGGCGGCGTTCAGATTGTTCTGGGAGAAGTAGCTGCGGACCCGGGAGAACTCCTGGGCGTAGTCCCCGGCGTAGCTCCCCTGGCTCTGCCAGTAGCTGCCCTGGGAGTAGGTGCTGTGGCCGTGGGAGTTGTACCCGCCGTAGGAAGAGGAGCCGCCGTAGCCGGAGGTGTCCTTCTTCTTGGTGAGCATCTCGTAGGCCTGGTTGATCTCCTTGAGCTTCTCGTTGGCCATGTCCTTCATAGGCCCGTCGGCGTAGCGGTCGGGATGATATTTTTTGACCAGGGCGAGATAGGCCTTGCGGATCTCCTCCTGGGAGGCGTTTTCGCTGACGCCCAATACCTTATACGGATTCATGACCGACCTCCTTTCCGCTTGCTTCCAAAACTTTCCGGGTGCGCTCGGGGCATCCCAGGGTGAGCACGTTTTCCATGATCCCCCGATCCCGGCTGGGGGACAGCAGGTCGAAGGCTTTGTGCGCCTCCTCCAGCGAGGCGTAGAGCCCGAAGGCCGCGTCCTCCCGGGAGGCGTTCGCCTTCAGATAGGGGTTGAAGGTCCCCTTCTTTTGGTCCTTTTCCCGATCGTCCCAGGCGTCCATGAGGTAGATCCATCGGCCCAGGTTGTAGAGGAGCCATTTCAGCGGCAGCTTTTCCTGCTCCGGGAAGGGGAGCATGTCCCCCAGGGCTTCCAGATACTTGCCTGTGGGGTCCGCCGCCGCGTCTATCCGACCGTCTGCCGCCTCCATGACAGCCTGGTCAGCATAAAACTGCTCCGTCCGCGCCTTCAGCTTCGGGTAATCCCGCCCGGCCTTCCTGACGGCGCCTTTCAGCAGCAGGGCCGCCGCGCCCTTGATCGGGTCTCGTTCGTCCCGCCAGTCGTCCAGACACTTGTAATAGGCGAGGAGCACGTTCACCGCCGCGGCGAATCTCAGGGCCGGGGTCTCCAAACGGTACTTGCGCTGGGGATCGTGGCACCGGTGGAGGCAGCGGCAGCGCTTGGCGTCCACCGCTTCCCCCAGCTCCCCGGAGAAGAGCAGGGCCAAAAACGCGCAGTCGTATTGGAGGAACAGGGGGGAGAAGGGACCGTAATTGCGCTTCATGCACTTGCACAGACCGCAGTACCAGCTTTTATAGCTGGCGGCTTCCCGCACCTTCAGTTCCGATTCGATTGTGCCTACATACCCAAACATAGAGCCTCAATAGGGATATTATAGCAGAAATCCGCAGCTGTGCATGGATGAAATGTGAAAAAGATGGGAAATGGTGCGTGAAATCAGGCTGCCGGGACAGGCTAAGGCCATGATCTGGCTGTTCTTCGCCGCCCTGACCCTGCTCTATCTGCTGCTTTGGCCCTTCAGCATCCGGCTGGACGCCCGGCTTTCGCCCGCTTGCGGGCGAGGGGAGCTGCTGGCAGCCTCCCTCCTTCGGCTGCGGTTCGAAGGGGACTTTTTGCAGCCGCCTTTTCTGCACCTGTTTCTGCTGGACGGCCGGGGACGGCGCAGGCCCCTGAGAAGGGGGAAGAAGCGCAAGAGCGGTTTTGTTCCCGTGATCCGGGACCGACGCCTTTTGGCCACCCTCTACGTGGGACTGGAGACCGACGGGGCATTGACCGTGGAAACCCTGGGCCTTGCCTATGCTCTTTTGGAGACATTGGGCAAGGGATTCTTCGAGGCGGCAGCCATCCGGCCCACGGCCTGCTTCGACAAAAACATCTGCGCCCTGCGGCTTTCGGGAATAGGCCGCTTCGTCCTGGCGCAGAATATCCTCGAATATCTGAAAGGAAAACACATACATGCAAAGCGTTGAATCCATCATCGAGACCACCATGGCCCGCTTGAAGACCATCGTGGACGTGAACACCATCGTGGGCGAGCCCATCCCGGCGGGGAACGGGGTGGTGGTGCCCGTGTCCAAGGTCAGCTTCGGCTTCTTCTCCGGCGGCGGGGAGTACGCCCCCGCGGGCAAGGTGGCCGGAGCCGCCCTGGCGGAGCAGAAGACCTTCCCCTTTCTGGGCACCGCCGTGGCGGGCGTGTCCCTGACCCCCAAGGCTTTTTTGGTCACCACCGAGGACGGGGTCACCGTGGTCCCCGCCAACTACGACTCCACCCTGGATCGACTGGTGGGACAGCTTCCCAAGTTCGTGAAGGAGATACGGCTGAGCCTGGCGCAGAAGGAGCGGGAGAAGGAAGGGGAAGCGTGGTAAGGCGCGTCCGGCTGCTGCTGCTCGCCGCGCTGCTGCTCCTTCCGGGCCAGGCCCGGGCAGCGCAAAGGGAGGAAAGGATCACCGCCAAGGCCTGGGCGCTCGCGGAGGCGGGCAGCGGACGGCTGCTCCTGGGGGAACACGAGCACGATCGTCTTCCCATGGCCAGCACCACGAAGATCATGACCGCCCTGCTCGTCATCGAATCGGGGGAGGATTTGGATGTGCTCGTGACCGTGCCCCCGGAGGCGGCGGGCACGGAGGGCTCTTCCATGCACCTTAATGCGGGGGAGAGGCTCAGCCTGCGGGACCTTCTCTACGGCCTGATGATGGTCAGCGGGAACGACGCGGCGGTGGCCCTGGCCATCCATCTTGACCGGTCCGTGGCAGCCTTCGCGGTGCGGATGAACGAGAAAGCGGCGGCCCTGGGCTGTGAGGACACCCATTTTGTGAACCCCAACGGCCTTCACGATCCCGACCACTACACCAGCGCCGCCGACCTGTGCCGCATGGCCGCGGCGGCTATGGAGCTGCCCGTCTTCCGGGAGCTGGTCAGCGCCCAGCGGTACACAACCGCCACCGGCGACATGCCTCGAACCTTCCGCACCAAGAACAAGGTCCTGACCCGGGTGGAGGGCGGCTGCGGCGTCAAGACCGGCTATACCAAGAAGGCGGGCCGGTGCCTGTGCTTCGCGGCGGAACGGCAGGGAATGCTGCTCGTGGGCGCGGTGCTGAACGCGCCGGACATGTGGAACGACGCCGAGACCATTTTGAACAAAGGTTTTTCCGAATTCGAGCTGAGCGCCTTCTTGCTTTCGGGACAGGCCGTGGGCTCGGTCCCCGTAGTCGGCGGCACGAAAAAAACGTTGCCTGCCGCGGCGAAAGAGGATATACTGTATCCCGTCAGGAAGGACGGACGGGACGAGGCGGCGCTGGAGATCCGCCTGGCGGACAGCCTGCCGGCCCCGGTAAAAGCGGGCGCAGCGGCGGGCGAAGCCGTCCTCACGGTGAACGGGGAACGGGTCAGGACCGTTTCGCTGATCGTCCGGGAGGGGACGGCGTCCCTGACCTTCGGCCGGTTCTTCCAAGAGGTCATAGAGGCGTATATCGTCTCATAGAAAGGAATGCGCATGGGGGAGCGACTGCAAAAGTTCATGGCGGCGGCGGGGGTGGCCTCCCGCCGGGCCTCGGAAAAGCTCATCGAAGAGGGCCGGGTCACGGTGAACGGCATCGTGGCCACCCTGGGCATGTCCGTGGAGGAAGGGGATCAGGTGCTGCTGGACGGGCAGCCCGTTTCGACGACCCAAAAGCGGATCGTCATCCTCTTCTACAAGCCCCGGGGCGTCATCTGCTCCAGCGCGGACCCGGAGGGCCGGAAAACCGTCCAGGATTATTTCACCCAAATCCCGGAGCGGCTCTATAACATCGGCCGTCTGGATTTGAACTCCGAGGGATTGCTCCTCATGACCAACGACGGGGACCTGTGCAACAAGATGACCCACCCTCGCTTCAAGGTGGAGAAGACCTACTACGCCGTCTGCGACGGGAAGCTGACGCCCCAGCAGCGGGCCCAGCTCACTAACGGCGTCCTGCTGGAGGACGGCATGACCGCCCCCGCCCGCATTAACTACACCACCGTCAATCAGAAGGGGGACACGGGCATCTCCATCACCATCCACGAGGGCCGCAACCGGCAGATCCGCCGGATGCTGGAGGCCGTGGGCCACAAGACCCTGCGCCTGAAGCGGGAGGGCTACGGACCCCTGACCCTGGGCGAGCTCAAGAGCGGAGAGTGGCGCTATCTGTCGGAGAAGGAGATCGATTCCCTGCTGAAAGCCGCCAAAGGATAAAACCCCTGGTCCACAAAAAAAAGAACCACCGGTTCCGCAAAGGAAGGGCCGGTGGTTTTTCCGTATCGGAGAACAACGCCCCGTATCGGAGGAAATACGTCCCGTATCGGAGCAAGACAAGGACAAAGAAAAAGACAAGGACAAAGAAAAGACGAAGACAAAGACGAGGAGTATATTTTCTCTCTTCGGAGAGAGAAAAAAGCCGCCCCCCCTGGGGCCTCACACGCCCAATACCCACAGCTTCCACACGGCCAGGGCTTCCCGGATATACATGCCCGCCATATACACGGGGTAGCCGTCGGAGCTGGCAAGGCCGTCCGCCGCCATGCCCAGGGCGGCGGCCATGCGCCGGGCCCGGTAGAGATGGTAGGCGCTGGACACGACGGCCACCCGGCTCGGATCCCCGCCGCTTTCCTCGATAATTTGCTTGGAGAAGGTCAGATTCTCCCAGGTGGAGGTGGACCGATCCTCCATAAGGATGCGGCTTTGCGCCACGCCCTTGTCCGCAAGATACCGGCGCATGGCCTCCGCCTCGGAGATGTCCTCGCCCTCGCCTCGGCCGCCGGAGACCACGACTGCGGCGTCGGGATGGCTGGCCAGGTGTTCCGATGCCCGATCACACCGATGCCGGACGGAGATGGAGGGGGTCTCGCCGTAGACCGCCGCCCCCAGCACGATCACGTAGGGGGCGTCGCTTTTCCCGGCCGTCAGGGCGGTATACAGGATGGGCGTCTCCGCCGCCAGGAACAGCAGCAGCGCCAAAGCCGCGGCCGCGCCCGTGAGGCGCTTCAGCCGTCGCTTTCCGAAGCGGAACACAAGCAGCAGCGCCCCGGCGATCAGGGGGACCAGGGCGGCGTAATGGTAGCCGGAGGCCCGAAACCGCAGCAGGAACACCCCGCAGCCCGTCAGGGAAAGGAGCACGATCCAAAAGGACCCCTTGCGCCAGAGGAGGGCGGGGAGGGCCAGGGCAGCCAACCCCATAGCCACGAAATGGTAATAGGGCGGCAGGCCGAACCGGACGGTCGCCGCCAGAAGCAGCAGGGCCGCAGCGCCCCAAAGCTGTTCTTTTGAGATGGCTTTCTTCATGCCCCGAGTATACCGCCTGCCGGCGGGCCGGGGCAAGGGCTGACGGCGCTGTTAACAGGCCCGTTGCGAAAATGTTACAAAAGCAGCCGGATATCCCCGGTCTCGATGGACAGCATGCAATCGAGGGCCTGCCGAAACTCCGCCGCCGCGGCGCGGAGGGCGACGGGGTCCCCGGCGTCCAGATATACGCCCATGAGCGCCAGAGGCGCGGTGGCCGCGTCCATGACGGCGTGGTCCAGGAACAGCTCCGCCCGTCTGCGCATGGCCTCGTATCGGTTTCGCAGCTCGTCATAGGCGGCCCGGTCGCCCGCGGCAACGACCTGATCGCACAGCCGGTCCAGGGTCTCGCATTCCCTTTTGAGATACAGGGAGGGGAGGATGAACAGCAGCAGCAAAAACAGGATCGCGCCGGCGGTGAAGATCCGTCTGACCTTTACGAACACAGCTCCTTCGCCTCCTTCGGGGGGATGTCACGGATCGTTCCGCCCCGCCGCGCCTTGAGCTGCAGGCGCAGGGATCCGTCCCCCATGTATTGCAGATAGAACACGTCCTTCGCCTCTTGTACCCCATACCGCTTTAACAGCTCCCGCAGAGCTTTTGGACGGATGCGAAGATGCTTCAGGACTGCCCGGCAGAGCTCTCCGTCCAAAATGAGCATGTAGCTGAGCCGGGGCTGGGGCCGGTCTCCCTTCTGCGCCTCCAGGACGGACAGGGAACCGTTGGTTTCCAAAATGGCGTAGCGGACAGACTTCATATCGAACACCTGCTGGGCACGCAGATGGTCGCCGAGGTCCGAAACGGTGTAGTTGGCCTCCCGCATGATCCCCTCCTGGAGCACCCCCTCCCGGACCAGCAGCAGGGGAGAGCCGCACACGAAGGTGCGGAACCGCCGGGAGCGAAGGCACAGCGCGGCCACCGCCTGCTGGACCAGGTACAGGGCCAAAATGGGCACCACGCTGTACAGAAGGGGGATGTTCGTGTCCGCGATGGCGGTGGAGGCCAGGTCCGCCACGGCCATGGTGATGATCAGGTCGAAAGGCTGCAGATCGGCGATCTGCCGCTTGCCCGTCATACGCAGGATGAAGAGGATGAAGACGTACAGGAGCACCGCCCGGAGAAACAGTATCAGCATAGGAACAGCATGACCGAAAAATATATTCCCGATTCCTGAGAAGGAAGAAGGGAAAAGAGGATTTGCGTCGAATTAAATAAAAGATGGGTCATAATGAAGACTCATAATGCATGAAAACTTGCAGGAGGGAAAAATGTTGACCAACATGAGTCTATGGGCAATGGTTGCGGCGAACACCGATCTTCCGTTCCCCACCGTATTCGTGCTGGGCTTTGGCACCGTCTTCGTAGGTTTGCTGGCGTTGATCCTGATCATCACCCTGTTGGGGAAGATCCTGGGCAGATCGACGGCCAAGAAAGCCGAACAGGCGGCAAAAGCCATGCCCGCAGAACAACCTGCCGCGCCCGTTGCTGCCGCGGCCGAACCGGAACCGGCGCCTGAGCCCGCGGTCGAGGAGATCGAAGACCGTCAGAGCCTGGTGGCCGCCATCTCCGCCGCCATCGCCACCGTCATGGGCGAGGACGTCAGCGGCATCCGCATCTTATCCATTACAAGATTGAACTGATTTAGGGAGGAAAAAGGAATCATGCGTACTTTCAACGTTAATGTGAATGGTGTTCTGTATCAGGTGGAAGTGGAAGAGATCGCCGCCGGCGCTCCCGCCGCCGCCCCCGCTGCCCGGCCCGTCGCCGGTCCCCGTCGGCCCATCCCCGGCGCCGCCCCCGCCGCCCGTCCCGCCGCGCCCAAGGCTGCTGCGCCCAAGCCCGCCCCCAAGGCCGCGCCCGCGCCCGCTGCCGCGCCCGCCGGCAAGGGTGAGAACATCAACGCCCCCATGCCCGGCAACATCCTGGACGTGCGGGTAGCCAACGGCCAGGCCGTCACCGCCGGTCAGATCCTCATGATCCTGGAAGCCATGAAGATGGAGAACGAGATCATCGCGCCCTGCGCCGGCACCGTGTCCAACCTGTCCGTCCAGAAGGGTTCCACCGTTTCCTCCGGCCAGCTGCTGTGCTCCATCGGTTGATTGTGAGGTCACCGAACTATGGGCACCGCCATACTTGAATTCTTAAAAACGACCGGCTTCTATCAGATCTTCGATAGTCCGCTGCAGCTGGTGATGCTTCTCATCGCCTGCGTGCTGCTGTATCTGGCGATCGTGAAGAAGTTCGAGCCGTTGCTGCTGCTCCCCATCGCCTTCGGCATGCTGCTCACCAACCTGCCGGGCGCGGGATTGTATCATGCGGACATCTACGCCGAGGGCCACGTCAACTGGGCGGCCCTGGCCGATCCCAAGAACTGCGGCCTGTTGGACTACCTGTATCTGGGCGTCAAGCTGGGCATCTATCCCTGCCTGATCTTCATGGGCGTGGGTGCCATGACGGACTTCGGTCCCCTCATCGCCAACCCCAAGTCCCTGATCCTGGGCGCAGCCGCCCAGCTGGGCATCTACATGGCCTACGGCATCGCCCTGATCCTGGGCTTCACCACGCCCCAGGCCGCCTCCATCGGCATCATCGGCGGCGCGGACGGCCCCACGGCCATCCTGGTCACCACCAAGCTGGCCCCTGAGCTCCTGGGCGCCATCGCCGTGGCTGCCTACTCCTACATGGCCCTGGTGCCGGTGATCCAGCCCCCCATCATGCGGGCCCTGACCACCAAGGAGGAGAGGCAGATCACCATGAAGCAGCTCCGCGCCGTGTCCCAGACGGAGAAGATCATCTTCCCCATCGCGGTCACCATCTTCGTCAGCTTCCTGGTGCCCGATGCGGCGCCCCTGGTGGGCTGCCTGATGCTGGGCAACCTCTTTAAGGAGAGCGGCGTCACCGACCGTCTCAACAAGACCGCCCAGAACGAGCTGTGCAACATCGTCACCATCTTCCTGGGTGTTTCCGTTGGCGCCACCGCCACGGCCGCCAACTTCCTGAAGCTCCAGACCCTGGAGATCATGGCTCTGGGCATCTTCGCCTTCGGCGGCGGCACCGCCGGCGGCGTGCTCCTGGCCAAGCTCATGAACCTCTTCCTCAAGGAGAAGATCAACCCCCTCATCGGCTCCGCCGGCGTGTCCGCGGTGCCCATGGCGGCCCGTGTCTCCCAGGTGGAGGGCCAGAAGGCCAAGCCCGGCAACTTCCTGCTCATGCATGCCATGGGTCCCAACGTGGCCGGCGTCATCGGCTCGGCCATCGCGGCGGGCGTGTTCCTGTCCCTGTTTAAGTGAGGTAGACTATGGCCAATAAACTGTACATCACCGATACCATCCTGCGGGACGGCCACCAGAGCAAGGCGGCCACCCGGATGCCTTTGAGCGATATGCTCCCCGCCTGCGAAGCCCTGGACAACATCGGCTTCTGGTCATTGGAGGTTTGGGGCGGCGCCACCTTCGACGCCTGCCTTCGTTACCTCAACGAGGATCCCTGGGAGCGGCTCCGCAAGCTCCGCAAGGCCCTGCCCAAGACGAAGCTGCAGATGCTCTTCCGCGGCCAGAACATCCTGGGCTACAAGCACTACGCCGACGACGTAGTGGAAGCCTTCTGCCGCAAGGCCATCGAGAACGGCATCGACATCATCCGCATCTTCGACGCGCTGAACGATACCCGGAACCTGGAAGCCGCCATCAAGTACACCAAGAAGTACGGCGGCTGGTGCGAACCCGCCCTGAGCTACACCATCTCCCCGGTCCACAGCGAGGAATACTTCGTGAAGCTGGCTAAGGAGCTGGTCCAGATGGGCGCTGACTCCATCTGCATCAAGGACATGGCGAACCTGCTGCTGCCCTACGACGCATACAGCCTCATCAAGAAGATGAAGGCGGAGCTGGGGGACATCCCCATCCACCTGCACACCCACAACACCACCGGCACCGGCGACATGACCAACCTCATGGCCGCCCAGGCCGGCGTGGACATCGTGGACACCTGCCTCAGCCCCTTCGGCAACGGCACCTCCCAGCCCGCCACCGAATCCCTGGTGGCCACCCTTAAGGGCACCGAGCGGGACACCGGCTTGGACCTCAACGCCTTGGCCGAGGTAGCCAAGCACTTCCGCAAGGTCCAGGAGAGGATGATGCAGGAGGGCATCTACACAACCAAGTCCATGATGGTGGATACCAACACCCTCATCTATCAGGTGCCCGGCGGCATGCTCAGCAACCTGGTCAAGCAGCTCAAGGACGCCGGCGCCGAGGATAAGTACTACGACGTGCTGGCGGAGATCCCCGTGGTCCGCAAGGACTTCGGCTATCCGCCTCTGGTGACCCCCACCAGCCAGATCGTGGGCACCCAGGCCGTTTTCAACGTGCTCATGGGCCGTTACAAGACC